>Ga0206954_1135_pt1 | contig 19119 bp, 18 predicted proteins | sample Alteio_BWOrgHeat_37_FD_153250 | JGI IMG/M metagenome (GOLD analysis project Ga0206954, IMG submission 153250) | Enriched cells from forest soil in Barre Woods Harvard Forest LTER site, Petersham, Massachusetts, United States -... | ecosystem: Environmental > Terrestrial > Soil > Temperate forest >...
TATAGCCCCTGGGATGCCCTGCCAGCCATTGCCGGTGTGCTCAATGCAGTTTTCGTGGTTCTTTTCTATTGCGCTTTTACTTACTGGCACGCGCCGTGGTGGGTGCTCATCTGCATGGGCTTCACCTACTCGGTCAGCATCGGGTGGAACATCAACAGCGTCTGTCACAACTTTGTCCATAATCCCTTCTTTAGCTGGCCCATTCTGAATCGCCTTTTCAGCCTGATGCAATCGCTGGCGCTCGGTTTCTCCCAAGTTGCCTATGACGCGGTCCATGCCCGGCATCATCGCGGTAACAGCGACCGACCCAATGAAAACGGCGACACGATCGACTGGGTTTCCATCTACCGTCATAGTCATGACCACGACGATGCCGAAAGCGTTTGGACCTATACGTTTTTAAGTTATCTGCGCGACGATCCCATTGCGATTATCAAGGAACTATACGTCAAAGATGCCTCCGAGGCGGTATGGGGCATCATCGAGATCGTCGGGTTCATGGGATTTTATATCGCCATGTTTTTTGTGAACTGGAAGTTCATGCTCTTTTTCATTCCGTTTTATTACTTCGGTCACTGTCTCTCCTATCTCAACGGCTACTACCTCCATTACGGTGGCGACACCGAGCAGCCGATCGCCTGGGGCGTGAGCAGCTATCACAAGCTCTACAACTGGCTTTGGTTCAACAACGGCTACCACGCGGAGCATCATTTCCGCCCCAAGATGCATTGGACCAAGATGAAAGAATTTCATCGTGAGATCGCCGCCGACCAGGAAGCCGCCGGGGTGCGGGTGATCAAGCCGCCGCACGCGCTCGGTTTTCTTGATCGCAACCTTCCAGAAAAAAGCCGGTCGGTCATGGCCGAGCGAGCCATCAAAATCGCCAAGACGCTCGAAGCGCAGCAGATGCAAAAGGCCTGAGATCGATCATCCTTTGACAAGGGAAGAGCGCCTGCTGCCTGCTTTCTAAGTTTCTATGCTGTAAGGATGCCTAGGTGGTGTTAAACCATGAAATCAAAATCCATCCTCTGCCTTGCGCTCCTTCTCCTTGGTCTTTGGAAGACCGGCGCTGGCCTGTACGCAGATGATGGTCCTGCTGTTCCACTCGCCGAACAAAACGGCTTGGCTTTTCGGCTGATCATTCCGAAGCCGTACCAGGTCCAGTGGGGCCAACTGAAAGTTCAGGTTGTGCTGAAGAATGTCTCCCACCAGCCGATTCGCGCCGTGACATTGTGCGGGCAATACGCGAGTGAAGGCACCGTTTGGAGCAGAGTTGACCTCGGTTCCATTTCCATGCCCGCTTCGCCGACTGGGGACAGCATCATCCGTTCCATCGTGACGATCCCGCCGGGCGAAAGTCTTGTGCTGCCCACCGATTGTCCGATTCCCAAAGCACGGCCTTACCGCATGGTGGTGAGTTATACGTGGAGAAAAGACGATGCGAAGAGATTCGACTGCTGGGAAGGTTCTGTGGGCACTTCCATAATGATCGCCGATCTGCCGCCCAGTTCCGATTTCAAGTCTGACGAACAGGTAAACGTCGTTTCGTTTCAAGACGATCCAGCGCACGGCCAGGGAACGGGCGATAGGATTGTCGCGTTGATGGCGGCAAAGCACATCACTGCCATCGGAATAAGCAATGCGGGCTGGACAACTTACTACGTTTCCCTCCGTGATGAAAACACCGCCCGTGGCCTACTCAGTAGCGCGATCATGGAGCATCAAATCGATGCCGAGATGGCACCGCAGACCGATACGATTTCGCAACCGGGGAACGGAGGCGACAGTGTCATTTATCAGCACCCGGGGCTGCCCACGATGATCGGTGATCTTCAGGCAGCGCTAACCGTGCCGTGGACGCTTACCGGTCCGGGCCACGATTCCGAGCCCGCGACGCTGGTCCCGCTCGTCGTAAAGGCGCACGGCAGCATGATGACTTTCTCGTGGTCCCCCGATGGCCGCTATCTCCTGATCGCCACCGATCTGGCCGACGGCAACGGTACGCTTGGTCTCGTCGACACAAAGACCCAACCAATTGTCGAGCGCGATCTGAACCTCGCCGAGATCAAACCACAAGTGGCCGCGCAATTGCCGCAGTCGCCGCGTCATTATGGGCGCTATTGTAGGGTTGATCTGCGCCAATCCAATTGGCCATCGTCCACTCAATGTCACATCTCCTACTGCTACAAACAGGGGCGTCAAGCTGGTTACGTCTTCCTCGGCCTCGACACCACTGAGGCAACGCCCACACTGAAAATCGAGAAAGTTATGCCGCAGGATTAGGCGCTATTGAAGAAGAACTGAAGTAATGCAAGCTCAGTAGACCTGAGTTTAAAAATTCCATGCACGATTCCTTGCCTGTCACGACTCCGCCCATCCCTGCGCGGGGACTTTTCTGGAATCCTTTCGTCCAGATTTTTCTGGCCGTGCTTTTGACGGCTGCTGCGCAAATTTTGCTCAAGGTGGGGGCGAGCGGCAGTTCTTCGGATTCCTCGGCGTGGAGTCTGTTGGGCGTAAGCGAACTGGGCGATGGCTGGACCTGGTTGGGCATTATTGCCTTCGTGGCCAGCTTTGGTAGCTGGCTTTATGCTCTTCGTTTTCTGCCCCTTGGATTGGCGTTTAGCTTAACCAACGGCGTTCATGTCTTTGTCCCTCTTGGCTCCTGGTATTTTCTGCATGAGCACATCAGTCTTCTGCGGGCTGGCGGCATCTTGATCATCATTGTCGGCATTCTGTTTCTTGCCCAATCGGTGGCAAAGGCGGAGGAAAAGGTATGAGCCCAACCGTTTGGTTTCTTCTCATTGTGTCGCAGCTTGCGCTGGTGGTTGGCCAGATTTATCTCAAGCACGCCATGTCGCGCCGTGAGTTGGGGGCGGAAAAGGCTCGAGGTTGGATCGGAATACTGGCTATCGGTATTGCGGCAATGACGGTCTGGTTTCTACTCTGGCTTGGTGTCATGTCCCGTGTTGATTTGAGCAAACTGATGCCGTTGGAAGGGATCAGCCCGCTGCTGATCGTTCTGGGGGCTGCTGCTTTTCTCCACGAACGACTGAACTGGCGCGGATGGACGGGAGTGATCCTGACCAGCATCGGCGTTTTGCTCGTTTCGATGAGTTAAGGGCGCTTACTTTTCTTTTTCTTGCCGTATGTTGGGGACTGCTCGGAAACAAGAATGGGTTTTCTTTCTTGAAGGTCGGCGCGGATCAGTTGGTTAATGTAGGCTGAAAAGTTTAAGCCCAGGTTGTTCGCTCGCTCCTTGGCCAGGGCCTCGAACGCTGGATCCATGGATACCCCGGCAGATTTTCTTTTAGCCATAGGCAATTGTATAAACTTTTTCGACACGCCATCAAGTCTTATGGAATGTCGAAATAATTTATAATCGCGTGTTGACTGTCGAAATTCTTTCGACTATTTCAGAGTCATGCGATCGAGGAAGTCTCGCAAGATGATTTCGATGGCGGTGAGCATCGACCCCGAACTCTACCGGAAAGCGATGAGGGAGCGTATCGAAGTGCAGGATACTAATTTTAGCCGTTATGTCCGGGGTCTGATCCGGGAAGACCTCCGTCAGAGCGGCATACTGGTCTCAAATAGCGACTTATGAAGCAACAGAATAAAAAAATACGCATTCTCATTCTGGATGATCAGCCTGGACGGGGCCAGTTCTTTGCCTGGTATTTGCGATCGGCGGGTTTTTCCGTGGCAGAATATACTTGCCCACATGAGGCCCTGAAAAATATTCGCGAGGTCGACATTCTTGTGACTGATTCTCACATGCCTGGGATGACAGGACTTGAAGTCGCGCGACGGGCTTATGCCAAAGACTGGAAGGGCGCATTATTTATCATGTGCGGTCACGTAGCCATGATTGTCGAAGGAGTGGAAGATCCCCTTTTAGGCAAGGTTTTGGAAAAGCCGTTTTCGATGAGTCAACTGATGGCTAAAATGCGGAATCTGGCCTAACGGACGCGGACCGCCGCTGGGGACAGCGGCGGCTACCTCAAATATCCCGGTGCTGTTGATGGCTTAGAATCGGGACCGACCGGAGCGGGCGAACCCGGCCTTGGTATAGCCTTCGCCTCCGGTGCGGGGGGCAACCGTGCGCGAGTCCGAGCGATGGCTCGAGAAGGAAGGCTTGGAGCGGAAACCCCCGGGACGTTGCGCCGGGCGGTGCGGACGATCAATCCCCGATCCGGTATATTCGACGGTCTGGCGCGGACGGTTGGGATTCCGGGAGGCAGACTCCTCGAAGGGATGGCCCTTAAGTTCAGAAATGGTGCGGCGGATCATTCGTTCGATATTGCGGAGGAGATTGCGTTCCGAGTGGTCGCAGAAGGCGATGGCCAAGCCATCGAGTCCGGCCCGGGCGGTGCGGCCGATGCGGTGAACGTAGGACTCCGGTTCTTCGGGCAGATCATAGTTCACCACCAGCGCGATTCCCTTCACGTCGATGCCACGCGCGGCGATATCGGTTGCGACCAGGATACGGCTGCGGCCGCTGCGGAAATTTTCCAGTGCGCGCTGACGGGCGCCCTGCGATTTATTGCCGTGAATGGCTTCAGCCTGAATGTTGTCCTTGGCGAGTTGATCGACGAGTTTGTTCGCCATGTGTTTCATGCGAACGAAGACCAGAACCAGCCCCTGCGGATGTTGGCCGAGAAAATGGACCAGCAGTTTGCACTTGTCATGGCGATCAACGAAACAGACTTTTTGCTCGATCCGTTCCACGGTCGGGGCGTCGGGGGTGACTTCAACCCGGGCCGGATTATGCACCAGCGACGAGGCGAGTTCCTGAATCGTGGGCGGCATCGTGGCGGAGAAGAGGAGCGACTGACGGCGCGGGGGAAGCTTGGTGATGATGCGTTTGATCTCATGTACAAAACCGAGATCGAGCATGCGGTCAGCCTCATCGAGCACGAAGACTTCAACTTTATCGAGGCTAACATGTTTCTGCCGTTCCAGATCCATCAGGCGACCCGGTGTGGCGATAAGGACATCAACCCCGCGGCTCAGTGCCCGGATTTGTGGCGAGAGGCTGACGCCGCCGTAAACCGTGGCATAGGAGAGTTTGAGGAATTTGCCGTAAGCCGCGAAGCTTTGACCGATTTGCGCGGCTAGTTCGCGGGTGGGTGCAAGGATGAGGGCGCGAGGACGACGTGGAGTCAGCGGCGTGGGTTGGGTGGAAAGCCGGTGCAGAATCGGCAAGGCGAACGCGGCAGTTTTGCCGGTGCCGGTCTGGGCGATACCGATCAAATCGCGTCCCTGCAAGAGATACGGGATCGACTGGGACTGGATCGGCGAGGGCTCGGTGTAGTTTTTCTGTTGGAGCGCGCGCAGAATGGGTTCCGCGAGGGCAAGGTTGGCGAAGGCGGCAGAGAGGGTGGGAGCCGGGGTAGGGCTATCGTGATGGGTAAGAATACTGGTTGTCATATAAGTGCTGTCTAAAAATTGGGGCGATGACGAAAGCGATAAAATCGCCGACGCCGGGCCGCAATTGAATGGGGTCGATGAGATGTTATGGCCCTGAACGATCTCTCATCGAAAGACAACTAGGGGGCGATTTTGGCCACTGGGCCGAATAAAACCGATGAGCTTTTGCTCACTAAACCGATGTCACCTTATCTTTGTGGTGCAAAGAAGCAAGGATTAAGTTGGGAGCCCCTATTTCGGGGATAGGGGCATGTTCAATCGTTAGCTTGGCGGCAAGTTCTCAGTGTGTGCCCTGAGGCGATGGCGTAGGCGAAGCCTGAGGCATGACCGGAACGGAGAAGGGTGCGTTGGGGTCGGGACCTTCGCTTAGATGTTTTCCTCCGGCTCCTCCTCCCTTTTTATGTTCTGCGCGAAGTTGTTCGAATTTGGCGCGTTGGTCGGGGGTCAGGACATTCATTATCTGTTCCCGGCGTTGCTTCCGGTCGGTCACGGTTTGGCGAATCTGGTTGAGCTGCTGTTTTTGCGCATCGGTCAGGTCCAGCTGAGCAAACATTTGCTGCATGTGTTGGCCACCGCCATTAGCACCGCCATTACCATTACCACCACCACCATTGTTACCGTTGTCATTATTCGCTTCGGTACTGGGGGTGGCTGAGCTGTCCTGGGAGGAGGCGGAGTTGGACGAAGAGTCCTGGTTGGCCGCAAGGGTTTTGGAGTGGGAACCGCTGATGGCGTAAACGCCGCCACCGACGGCCAGGACCGCACCGAGACCAAGGATCAAGAAAGGGAGGGAGAAAGGCTTCATGAAGATAAAGACTCCATCCGGACGCCAAAGGTTACAAACTAGTCGATAAAAGATACTGCTAGCTAGGGCTTGGTTTGGAGTCTTTCCTTGGCCCAGGTCTTCCAATGATCGAGGTAGGACTCTTCATTTAGGTCATAACGGTCTCGGGCAGGATAATGGCCATCGCCCGCAATTTTAATCAGAGTGCACGTTGAGTAATACCTCACTTCGATGTCGCTATCGTCGAGGCCCTTGATTAGTACATCCATCGTTGCCGGAGATGCGATGTTGCGTAGAGCATGGGCAGTACCGCGTCGTGTACCTACGTTAGGGGAAGTCATGAGATGGATGAGGCTGGGAATGGCGGCAGGATCTCTAATGCATCCCAGGTAAGATTCCAGATTGATCGGTCCGCTATGGCTGCCGGTTAGGCTGCTGGTTATCAGACCGTTGGATACGATTGTTTGGAATGAATCCTGTTCAAGTTGGGAAGAGTGCCGGAGACAGATATCTTCCAACAGGGGTAATTCAGAGATATCGTTGTGTAGCAGTAAGGTCGCTGCTGCCATCACGTTAACTGGAGGTTGCTGTTCCCGTGCGGCTCGCCGTAGTGCCTGAGTTGATTCGTCGGTTTTAACCGACGAGAGTTCCCCTATCGCGTGCAGTCGTTCGTTGTCAGGTGATGTTGGTGATAGGAGCGTTTGGATAAAATACTCCGGCTTGCCTTGGGCGACGCGATTAGCGATCTCGACCCGAAGTATGACGAAAGTTAGGCAGACCATCAGCCCCAAGTCGAAAGCGAGCCAAAGCCCCATTCTTTGCCTTTCTTTTTGATTTAACGCCAATGGCACCGAATCAGCCTTTTCGGTAGCAGACCGGGCTTGCCCCCATCTCTTGAGGGCGATTCCGCCCCACACCATCGCTGCGGCCCAGATCAAAAGGAAAGAGAAGATGCGAAACTGCCCCAAAAAATAAAAAGGACGCGAACCGAATGTGAAGACATCAAAAAACGTATGGCCGTCATCTGGTAGGAAGGACTGGATATCCATCGAGTAGCTGAGGCCAAAGGAGAGTGCGACCGCCAGGCCGCCGGGAATGATCACCAACAGGTCATACGGGCCCAGAAGGACGGCCAGACGCCAGATGAAAAGTGGGGCCAAGACTGAAGGAATGAGAAGTCGGGGCAAGCCAACTAAAGGCTGCTCCAGAACCAAGTTTGGCGGGGCCAAGGCCACCAACACAAAGCCGCTCGGATAAGCGAAAACCACCGCTGCTATCCAGGCCACCAGGTGGTTGCGAAGAAGAGAGCGTTTCATGGAGGTTCACGCTACCCGCGCGAAGCTACCTAGTAAGTAATCGCGCTAAAGATCGGGTACTTGGCCAGACGTTCGCGGCCCTTAAGGAAGCTGAGTTCGACCAGGAACGCCATTTCGACGATTTCGCCGCCGCATTGCTCGACCAGCTTGGCCGCTGCTTCCGCCGTGCCGCCGGTGGCCAGAAGATCGTCGATGATGACAATGCGTTGATTTTTTTCCACTCCATCGACATGCAGTTCCAGCGTGCCCTTGCCGTACTCGAGATCGTAATCGATCTGGTGGCTGTTGTAGGGAAGCTTCCCCTTTTTGCGGACAACGGCGAGCCCGACGCCGAGGTAATGGGCCAGGGCCCCACCGAAAATAAAGCCGCGCGCGTCGATGGCGACGATTTTTTCCACGCTTTTACGCTGGTAACGTTCGGCGAAAATGGTCACGGCCAGCCGGAACAACTGGCCGTTGGACAGGATGGGCGTGATGTCTTTGAAGATGATGCCCTTCTTCGGAAAATCGGGTACGTCGCGAATATTGGCCTTGAGCCGATCCATGGCGCTTTTGAAGGGAATGCTCATGCCGTTTTCATTTTATCCTGTTTATCCAAGGCTCGTTTGATTTTGCGCAAGGCGATGTTCTGCAATTGGCGGATGCGTTCCCGGGTGACTTTGAATTTCCTTCCCACTTCTTCAAGAGTCATTTCCCTCTTTCCATCCAGGCCGAATCGCATCGTGATAATTTTCAGCTCCCTTTCGTCGAGCACGTGAAGCAAGTCGAGTACCGCTTTACGCATATTTTTATCACTGAGCAAATCGGAGGGCGTATGGGCGGCTTCGTCCCCAATCATGTCCCCGAGCGAAGCTCCGTCGTCCTCCTGTCCCACGGTGGCATCCAACGATGCGGGGCGGATGGCGGCGGTGCGCAGTTGGGCGATCTTCGTTGGAGTCATGGCCAACTCCTCACCCAATTCCTCGTCGGTCGGTTCGCGTCCGAATTCCTCGGCCAGTTGCATGGCGACGCGGCGCATCCGCGCGATTTTATCAACCAGGTGGACGGGGAGCCGGATGGTTTTGCTCTGATTGGCTAATGCGCGTTTGATCGACTGCTTGATCCACCAGGCGGCGTAGGTGCTGAGCTTGCCTCCCTTTTTGGGGTCGAAGCGTTCCACGGCCTTCATCAGGCCAATATTGCCTTCGGAGATCAGGTCGAGTAGCGGCAGGCCGTAGGATGAGTAATCATGCGCGATTTTGACGACCAGGCGCAGGTTGGCCTTGATCATTTGCTGGCGGGCGGCCTGATCGCCCCTTTTGATGCGACGGGCAAGCTTCACCTCCTCCTCGCGCGTGAGTAACGGAGTTTGTCCGATCTCGCGCAGGTAAATCTTGATGCCTGAGTCGCCGTCGTCTGCGTACATAAGAGGATTTAATACAGGCCGAGATGAGAATGAAAGCCCATCCGGGCATTGCAACCTTTAATTATAGGAATGAGGGCCACGACATATTCCCGTATTTCCAGGTTACCTTGTCGTATCGTGGCCCTCTTCACGATCAGATACCACTGGCCAGAGCGGCCTGGGCCGCCGCCAACCGCGCGATAGGCACGCGGAAAGGGGAGCAACTCACGTAGGTCAGACCGGCATCGTGACAGAATTTGATGGAAGCGGGGTCGCCGCCGTGTTCGCCGCAGATACCCAGCTTGATATCAGGACGGGTCTTGCGGCCCCGTTCGATGGCCATCCGGATCAGGCCGCCGACACCAATGGGATCAAGCGTGGCGAAGGGGTTCTGCTTGATGATCTCCAGGTTTTGATAGCTGGGCAGGAAGGAGCCTGAATCGTCCCGGCTCATGCCCAGCGTCGTCTGGGTGAGGTCGTTGGTGCCGAAGCTGAAGAACTCGGCTTCCTTGGCAATCTCATCGGCGACGACGCAGGCGCGGGGGATTTCGATCATGGTGCCGACGAGATAGTGCAGGCGAACGTTGTGCTGCTTGCTTACTTCGGCGGCGATTTGACGGACCAATTGAGTCTGGAGTTCCAGTTCTTTCGCGAAACCGACCAGCGGGATCATGATTTCAGGTTTGACCTTGATACCTTCCTTCTGCACCTCAATGGCGGCCTCAAAAATGGCCCGGATCTGCATGGCGGAAATCTCGGGATAGACGATGCCGAGGCGGCAACCACGATGACCGAGCATCGGGTTGAATTCGTGCAGGCTGCTCACCCGTTTCGCGACTTTCTCCACGGGCACGCCCAGCTTGTCGGCCAGTTCGGCTTGTTGGGCCGAGGTTTGGGGCAGGAACTCGTGCAGGGGCGGATCGAGTAGGCGGATGGTGGCGGGCAGGCCGTTGAGCGAGCGGAAAATTCCGGTAAAGTCGTTCCGTTGATAGGGGAGGAGCTTGGCCACGGCGGTTTCGCGGGCTTCCTGGGTCTCGGCCAGAATCATCTCGCGAACGGCGTCGATGCGATCACCCTCGAAGAACATGTGTTCGGTGCGGCAGAGGCCGACGCCCTGGGCGCCGAAAGCCACCGCATTGGCCACCTGGTCGGGTTGATCCGCATTGGTACGGATCTGGAGACGGCGGAGCTTGTCGGCCCACGACATGAGGAGAGCGAAGTTGCCGTAGGTCGCGCTTTCCTTCGGGTCGAGCGTCTTTTCGATCAGGACTTGAACGATTTCCGAGGGGGCGGTTTTGACTTCACCGGAAAAGACATCACCGGATGTGCCGTCGATGGAGAGGAAGTCGCCTCGATTGAAAACGCGGTCACCCACTGTGAGGGTATTGGCGTGGTAATCGATGTGCAGTGCGTGGGCACCGCAGACGCAGACTTTGCCCATCTGGCGGGCCACCAGCGCGGCATGGGAGCTGACTCCGCCGCGGGCGGTGAGAATTCCTTCAGCGGCGAGCATGCCGCGAATATCTTCGGGCGAGGTTTCTTCCCGAACCAGGAGCACGTTGCCGTTTTTAGCTTCGGCTTCGGCCTCGTAGGCGTTGAAGAAGATGCGTCCACTTGCGGCGCCGGGACCGGCGGGCAATCCCGAGGCGATTTTTTCGGCCTGCTTGATCGCATTGCGATCAAAGATGGGCGTGAGGAGCTGGCTGAGCTGGTCGGCGGGAACGCGGGAAACGGCGTCCTGCCAGGTGATGAGTTTTTCCTTCACCATTTCGACCGCAATGCGTACAGCGGCGACGCCGGTGCGTTTACCATTGCGGGTCTGGAGCATGAAAAGTTTGCCGTTTTCCACGGTGAACTCGAAATCCTGCATCTCGTGGAAATGCTTTTCGAGCGAGGCGCGGACGTCTTCCAGTTCGCGATAGGCCTTGGGCATTTTTTCCTGGAGGGTGGCAACTGGATCGGGTGTGCGGACGCCCGCGACCACGTCTTCGCCCTGCGCATTGATGAGGTATTCTCCGTAAAAAACTTTTTCGCCGGTGGCTGGGTCGCGGGTGAAGGCGACGCCGGAGCAGCTTTCCTCGCCGGTGTTGCCGAAGACCATGGCCTGGACGTTGACCGCGGTGCCCCATTCGTTCGGGATATTATATTTCTGACGGTAGATGATGGCACGTTCGTTGTTCCACGAACCGAAGACGGCCCCGATGGCACCGCGCAACTGTTCGTGCGGATTGGTGGGAAAGTCGTGGCCGGTGCGATCCCGGACTAATTTCTTAAAGCGATAGACCAGTTCGCGGAGAGAAGAGGCGTCGAGTTCGGTGTCCGAAACGTTCTTGCGACCGGGGAAGACCTCGTTCTTGAGGGTCTCGATGACCACTTCAAACGGTTCATGGTGTTCATCGGCGCGCTTTTGCACGCCCATGACGACATCGCCATACATCTGGATGAAGCGGCGGTAACAGTCGTAGGCAAAACGTTCGTTGGCGCTGACGGCGATGAGGCCCTGCACCGTCTCGTCGTTGAGGCCGAGATTGAGAATGGTGTCCATCATGCCCGGCATCGAGTCGCGCGAACCGGAACGGACGGCGAAGAGGAGGGGGTTGGTCAGGCTGCCGAATCCCTTGCCCAGGATTTTTTCAATGCGTGTGATGGAGTCATTGATCTGCGCGTCGATTTCCTTTGGCAGGGTCTTGCCGTGTTGGTTGAACCAAGTGCAAACTTCCGTGGTAATGGTGAAGCCGGGAGGGACCGGTAGCCCGATTCGGGTCATTTCCGCGAGGTTGGCCCCTTTGCCGCCGAGGAGGGCCTTCATCTTGCCGTCGCCATCGGTGCGGCCATCGCCAAAGAAATAGACCAGCTTGCCTTTTTTCGCCTTGGCGGCCGAGTGGCCGTTGCGGTCTGCGGTTATTTTGGACGTTGTTTTCTTCACCTTACCGGCTTTGCGGGAACGGACAGCGGTTTTGAGGAGAGAGAGACGTTCTTTTTTCTTGAGCTTTTTCTTGGATTTTTTGGACATAACAAAAGGCGATTTATTTCGGGTGAGAAAAGTGAGGCTATCAGCCGAGCAAGGTGAGTCAAGCGCGGCCCGGTTTTTTCCGCGCAAAAACTCCTACGGAGGGTAGGTGCTGCAAATGGCAGCTTCTATAGAAGGTCAGCGAACTTGCCCTTCTCGTTCTACACCTTGGGAACGAGAAACTGATCGAAGGCGCTTATGCTGAAGGAGCTTCTTCCGTCACTGGCGGCATAGGCATGGTCTGGCTTTGGCCAATCGAATCGACCCCGAGGCCCAGCGCATCAGCTTCCTGTTTGGCGGCCGACCGCATCTGGGCCAGTTCTTCGCCCACGCGATAGTCCGGTTGGTGGCAAAGGTTTCGCAGGGCCGTCCAGTCCATCTTGAAGGCGTCGGTCAGGCCGTTGATCAACAGCTGTTGTGCTTCTTGCCGGGCGGTGGGATTGGGGACCGGATGAACGGCGGCGAGGATGCGTTGCGCGGCCAATTCCTCGACCGGGAAAAGTTTAACCATGCCATGATCGGTTGTGTAGTCCCGGCATAAATCGCGCAAGGTGAGGCCGGGGTCATGCTGAAACCGGATGGGTATGCCTCCGGTCTTCCAGCGGTAAAGGGAACCTTCGGCATGGAGTTGCCCCACCATGATTTCCTGCAAGGTGCGACACGTCCATTTTCCAACCAGGGGGGCCAGCTCCAACTCCGGTTCGGACGAGGCGGTGTTGGCATAGCTGTCGTAAGCCAATTGGCCGGTGACGATCAAAACCACGCCCCGAATCTTGAATAACGTGGATATAAGCCCCGCCAATTGAAGCGCCCGTTCGGTGCCGTCTTCAATACCTTCGAGACTCAATAGTGCGTCGTCAATGCGGCCCATCGCGGGGACAGCCTATCGGGTTTGGGCCCGACTGACAATCGCGCTGTGGACATGGGCTGTAGCATCATCACAGGCAGTCGGAGGGATCACCTCTGTGTGGTCCGGCGGACCGGACGGAGCCGGTCCCTCCGGTGACGGCGGTCATAGACCGCCGCTACAGTAAATAATTCCGATGGCAGTATGGATGAAGATGACTACCTTCGTGAATGCCTGAACCATGGATGAATCCGGAATGGAAACCGCCCGCCTCCGTCCCGACTTCCATCGTCTTCGTTCATGGCGCCATCGTGAACGGATGGGAGATGGCGTTGTTGCGGCGACGTCTTCGGCAGCTTGGTTACCATGTGCGCCAATTTAAATATCAGTCCATGTTGAAAGGGCTCGACGACAATGTTGGCAGGCTTCGAGATTTCATTCGGGAGACTCCCGGCGAGGTCATTCATGTCGTCGGCCACAGCATGGGTGGAGTGCTCCTTCGGCATGCGTTCGAGCAGTCGCCCGATCCGCGACCGGGCCGGTTACTCGTCATCGGTGCGCCTCTGCTCGATTGCTGGGTTGGACATCGTTTTCTTCGGCTTCATACTCACCTGGGCCGATACATGATCGGGCGGACCGTGCTCGATCACATCTCGCGGACCAATGATCCGGTCTGGCGCGGCGCGCGCGATTTCGGCGTGCTGGCGGGGACTTATCCCTTCGGCGTCGGTGCCATCTTTAAAAGCCTGCCCTTTCCCAGCGACGGCGTGGTGATTTTGGCGGAAACCCGGCTGCAAGGTCTTCGCGATCACCTGACGATTCGACTCAATCACTTCGGCATGCTTTTTTCAAAGAGATGCTGCATGCAGGTCGCCCGTTTTCTGGCTGCGGGAACTTTTACGCAGGTTACTTCCAGTGAGAAACTTGAAGCGATGGTTGATAGTCGTCCAGCTACTTCACCAGTTTTGCGCTGAGGAAAAGTAGGAGATGCTTTTTGCCTGCGGTGGCGGGAACGACATTGCTGCCAACCAATGAATCATAGCCTGTCGTTTGATTTCCGATGTAGGCGCCTGGAATCCAGATGCCCTTTTCCTGATTATCGTCCAGTGCTTCCAGGAAGAATGACTCACGCGTGGTGAAAGAAGGAGTTCCGGTGCCCACGAGATTACTTTTTGTAAATCCTTCGAAATCGGTCACGCTAAACTTTCCGTTAAGGATAATTTTTCCATGATCGGGGGAGTTTTCATCACCAAGTGAGGGTGTTATTTCCGCGCTTACACCAAGATCCTTGGTGACAAAGGCCCGGGGAGTCGCGGGTACTGTTATTGTTATTGTTGTATCCGTTGAGCCATCCAGATACGTGGCTTTGGCGAAGTGTGCATTATCAAAACTGGTCGGGTAGGGGAATTCCCTGACAATATCTATGGTGGCCTTGAGTCCAGGCTTGGTTGAGACGCGTGGCGTCGATAGCATGCTCATTCCTTTAAAATTGTTAATCAAGTAGGCGAGATTGTCCTGTTCAACCGCCGCATCAATTTTGTCGCGGTTTGCTTGATAAATATCATCGTCCATCTCGCCAATTTTAAGGCCGATTTCAATCGAGCCCTTGGGCTGATCTTCGAAACGGACCCTTATAGCTTCCCGCAATGTCTCGTTTACGGTCCCATCGTCGATGGTGAATGGAGGGAGGCCCATGTTGATCGACTGGGCTGGTGTAGTGGAATCCCCATTATTATTTTGGACCAAATGGACAGTCGGATTATAAACGCCCGATGTAACGTGGGAGACGACATAGGAACCATCAGACTGAATGGTAAAGGGATAATGGTGCATGGCCAATCCATCTACAGGAATCAGTTCCCCGCTCGATTTGGAAAAATCAACCGGGTTTGGTTTCTGGGGGATAAGGTATCCATGAACGGTATGTTCTCGGGAAGGCGATAACGTTGGTGGAACCACTTTGGTTTCAGGGTTATTGCCTGGCGCGGAAACTTCCGCATCTTTGGGCGGAAAGATGACTTTATGTTCACCTTTCGTCAGGCAGGCGACGGTCAGCACGCCGATGACCAGCGCGCCGAGCAGCGACCACCCATACGCGCCACGCGTGAATTTCGCTATGAGCGAGAAGCGCCGCTTGAACTGGTCTTTGTCTTCGAGGATACCGACGAGGGTGGGGAGGGAATGGCGCTGGTTGAAGTGCTCCAGCAATTTGATCAGCATTAAACCATAGCGCTCCTTTTCGTCTTCGCCCGCGCGGGAAAGGACGAGCGCGTCGGTGGCCGGTTCGCGGTCGGCGCGTATTTGGCGGAAGGCGAGCCAGAGCACCGGGTTGAACCAGTGGAGGATTTGCAGCAGGGCGATGAGGCCCTGCACGATTACGTCGCCCCGTTTCAGGTGGGCCATTTCATGCAGGAAGATCAGGCGCAGTTCGGTCGCGTCGAATTTTTCCCGGACATCGGCAGGCAAGAGCAGGGTGGGATGGAAAAGTCCCATGATGGCGGGGCTTTCCACTTGGGCGCATTCGATCAAACGGATGGAGCGGCGTAGGCCAAGTTCTGTTTTCGTTGTCGCTAAAAGTTTTAATAGATCGGGATCCGTCGTCTCAGGCGAATTTCTCATCTGCCGGGCAAATTGCCGGTTCACGTGCCAGGTTAAAACGAGCAGAATCATCGCGCCCGCCAGCCAAACAAGCGCGAGCAGTGAATAGAGGGAGAAGGGGTGGATTGGTTCCGGTGAAGGGAGATCGATGGGAGGCGCAGGCAGAGGCGCGGTCGGAAAGATCGGTTCCGTGACGGGTGCGATCAGGGAGACAGGAGGCTGCGGCGCAAATTGGAACAGGCTCAGCGTGCTTTCGGGCAGCGTGGGCAAAACCAAACGAAGCAAGACCAACAGCCACAGGGCATAGCGCCAGCGGGGATTGAGTCGTGCGCCCAGCATTCCCTGGATCAAAAGGACAAACAAAACGAGAACCGAGGCTTGCCACGAGGCGGCCAGGAGCCAACCGAAAACAGCTTCCAGATTTCCGAGAAAGATTGCGATCACTTTTTCTCCTTACCGCGGAGAATGCGTTTAAGTTCGGCAATTTCCTCCGGCGAAAGTTTTGTTTCCTGCACCAACTGCACGAGCAAGGGCTGGGCCGCGCCGCCAAAGACCCGTTCCAAGAACGAACGGCTTTCACCCCGCACACATTGTTCGCGGCTGACGGCGGGCGCGTAGTAATAAACTTTTCCCTCGGCCCGGTAGGTCAGTGCTTTTTTGCGGATCAGGCGGCGCAGCATGGTGCGGATGGTCTGATCTTGCCACTGCTTGTAGCGGGTCAGTTGCTGGACGACTTCCAGGGCGGTGATGGGGTGTTGGCGCCAGACAACTTCCATCACGACCCATTCAGCTTCGGAAATCTTCGGAATGGTTACCATGGACTCCTTCTAGTACAAGCGTACGATATGTCAAGTACAAATGTACGATAACAAGTGATTGCGTCATCAAAGGCGGCTTCTAATGGACGCTAAGCCATCGCTTTTTCGAGTGCGAAGGCGAGGTGACCCATGGTCAGCTTGTCGCCGACGTTGATGTAGCCTTCCGTCATGATGATGCCGTTGACCCGGGTGCCGTTGGTGGTGCCGAGGTCCTTCACGTGGAGGCCGCGGTCGGTTATTTGCATGAGACAATGTTGGCGCGAAATGGAGCCATGATTGAGCGAGATATCGCAGGCCGGGTTTCGTCCCACGAGGCAACTGACGCGCTCGATTTTGAGCCGTTGTTGCGGATCGTCCAAAGAGATGAGAACCAGCCTGTGTTTGTTGAGCAGGGCTTCCTCCTGGGCGGAACGGGCCTGGGGATTCTGACTGACGTTTTTAGTGGCGGTGAGTTGGACCGGAGCCGTTGCGGCGGATGGTTTGGTCGAGACGGCGGCGATGACAGGTGAAGCGGCGGCCTGACTTGATACGCTTTTGGCCGGTGGTTTATGCTTGGCCAAAAAGTCGGTGATATTGATCTGAAGGACTTTTAAGGCCGGCGTGGAAGGGGGAGCATCCGTTTGCCAGACGGTATGGACGTCCTTCCATTCCAGGATTTGTTTCAGGACTTCCTCGCCCTCGACCAATCCCTTGGCGGCGGCCACGACGATTCCTTCCTTAAAAAAAATATTGGCCGACTCTTTTTGGGTAAAAACGTGGAGATAGCCCGTGGACTTCTTTTGCCCAAGGCGTCCGAGAATTTCATCCAAGGCGAATAGTTGCGAAAGGGGGGAGTCCATGGCTTAGAGGCTGTCCTAAAAGTCGGTGCGGGTCACGCCGAAAGGATTTTCCCCTTAAAGTTGGAAGTCAAGTGAAGAGCATGGACAAAGTGCTAAGTGACAAGTAAGCGACGCGTCCTCAAGATAAAACCCCCTTCGGTCGGTAGTCGTTCCCCAAGTTCACCATCTCATTTCCGTCCAGTTCAAGGTGGGCAGTTTTGTTTGCTTCGCCTTTTACAAACGCAAACGATTATATTTTCGAATATCGTAAAAAACTGGTTCGTGGGATTCTACTGCATATGCTAACAAAAATAGGTGGAGTGAAATGAATCAACTCTTTAAAACTATACTAGTAAGTTTATGGATGGGATTCTATTTGGGTAATGCACAAGCCCAACTCTACGTAACTAATTCTGAGGAGGGTACCATCAGTGAATACGATGCCTCCACTGGAGTGCTAATTAATGCGGCACTTGTTTCGGGATTAAGTAACCCTCAGGGACTTACTTTGGAAGGAAAGATTTTGTTTGTTACTGAATATGGTAACGGAAGAGTTGGCAAATATGATGCTCAAACCGGAACAGCGATTAATGCTTCACTTATCACAGGATTGGCTGCTCCTCAAGCGGTTGCCGTGTTGGGAAACAGTTTGTATGTTACCAGTCTGGATGGATCGGGCACCGGGATGGTTGGTAAATATGATGCAATCACGGGTGCTGTAATTAATGCATCGTTTATCTCAGGATTAATCAACCCATCTGGTGTTGTCGTTTCCGAAAACAAATTGTTTGTTGCCTGTGGTATTGGTCTTGGGGCCATCGGTGAATATGATGCCACTTCGGGAGTAGCCATCAACTCGTCGTTTGTGCCTGGCGTGCCCGATCCCAATGGCTTGGTTCAGTCTGGACAATATCTATGGGTTGTCGGCGGCGTGAATGCCCCTTCTGGGGCAATTTGTAAATTTAATATCGATACTGGAGCCAATGCTCTCGGTTTTCGTCGCGCGCTCATTTTGGGCTTAAACTATCCAACCACAATAGCCTTATCCGGCGACAATTTATTTGTGGCCAGCCCGGCTGATGGAACGATCGGCAAATACAATGCCAGCACCGGAGCAACCATCAATGCTTCATTCATTTCAGGATTAAAAGGTTCAGTCAGCGGTATCGCAACGGTGCCATCGTCCCCATCGGCTACATCTACAATGTCAAATGAGTTTGGCCTGATGACTAGTCTCGAAACACTGGATAGTTTACTTTTTTGGGTTCAAAACAACCTTACTGGAATCATTCTCTTATTGGTGATAGCGGCTCTATTTCTTTGGGCAATAATCGGCTTTTTCCAAAGCAGAATCGGGAAGAACCCGATTGAAGAAATACCTAAAGTGGCAGATCCAGAAGATTCACCACACGGAAACTTGGTAGTCCCGAAGGAAAGTGTGGCGCAAAAACCGACCGGCAAATCGCCCATAAAGCCGATACTCATCGGCGGCGTTTTGGTCACACTGCTTTTGGCTGGTGGTTATGCGGGTTATCAGATGGCGGTATCCACTTACATCGCAAAATTGGATAAATATAAAGATCAGATGCGAAAGGAAGTGGAGGAAGAGCAGGCACGAATACGCCCCGCTCCTGTTCCTGCTATTGAACCAAGTCGCGTAACACTGCCCGCCATTTTGGTCGATCCCGATAATTTTAAAACGGAAAACAACTGGCTGGCCAGTAATATTGGTCTGCGCATAGCCGAACTTGCCTATCTTGAACTCCACCCTGCTGAGACCCATCAACCTGACATCAAGGTTCACGCCCAGGTCAAGGTGGAGGAGCATAGTGTTCATCTTAAAATTACTGGATTTTCCAGCGATCCCGTAGCCATCGATTTAAAACCCGATTTTGCCTGGGATCCTCAAGGTTACGCCGCCTTGGCGACCAAGCTTTTAGGTAATACGCCACCTGATTCCGGCACAATCAGCGAACCTCTGCCAGATGAGTTGACGACCTTGCTGCAATTGACTGGACCGAATCTGGCGCATGAAGATGTCACGCTTTCAGCATTGCTGCAAACCATCCTGATAAAAAGTATTCAAGGTATCAATATCGGGGTGGATATTTGAA
>Ga0206954_1136_pt1 | contig 19033 bp, 19 predicted proteins | sample Alteio_BWOrgHeat_37_FD_153250 | JGI IMG/M metagenome (GOLD analysis project Ga0206954, IMG submission 153250) | Enriched cells from forest soil in Barre Woods Harvard Forest LTER site, Petersham, Massachusetts, United States -... | ecosystem: Environmental > Terrestrial > Soil > Temperate forest >...
GAGCTGGAAAAAGAAAGACGGCGACAAAGTAGAAATGGACGAAGTGATTGCCGAGTTAGAATCGGACAAAGCAACTTTTGAATTGACCGCCGAAAAGGCAGGCATATTAAAAATAGCCGCTAAGGAAGGTGATACTTTGCCCATCGGCGCCGTCGTTGCCACTATTGAAGAGAATGGCGTTTCTTCTGCCCCTGCAAAAGAGGTTGCACCAACCCCAGTTGCAGTTGCAAGTGGCAGTAGCAGTAAAGAGACTGCGCCTGCTGCCAATACTTCTGCACAACCTGCTACTGCTACTGCCACTAGTCCGGCAGCAGCTACTTCTTTACAGGTGAAGGTTCCTACAGTAGGGGAATCCATCACCGAAGTAACACTTTCCCGCTGGATAAAGAAGGACGGGGATGCCGTTGCCATGGACGAAGCCATTGCGGAACTGGAATCGGATAAGGCGACATTTGAACTCACCGCCGAAAAGGCTGGTATATTAAAAACATTAGCAAAGGAAGGCGATACCCTGCCGATTGGCGCGGTTATTTGTACTATTGAAGGAACTGGGTCGGTAGCAGAGGGTAGTAGCAGTAAAGAAGCTGAGGCTGCTCCCGGTACTTCTCCTCAACCTGGCACTGCTACTGCCACTGCTACTAATTCTGCCTCTTACGCGTCCGGTACGCCCTCGCCCGCTGCAGCTAAAATATTAGCTGAGAAAGGCGTTGAACCAAAAGCGGTAAGCGGCACAGGCGTTGGCGGCCGTATTACCAAAGAAGATGCGATGATGGCGGAAAAAACTTCTGAAAGCCCGCAGGCGGTTCAGGAAACCCCGAAAGTGGGCGCACCCGCTACCAAAATTGAAGCGCCGAAAGCGGTAGTCGCAGCTCCCGGTTCGAGAACCGACCGCCGCGAAAAAATGTCGTCATTGCGAAAAACGGTCGCAAAACGCCTGGTTGCCGTTAAAAATGAAACCGCTATGCTCACCACGTTTAACGAGGTGGATATGGCGCCCATTATGGAACTTCGCGCCAAATACAAAGATAAATTTAAAGAGAAATACGGCGTTGGCCTGGGCTTTATGTCATTCTTCACCAAAGCTGTTTGTGAAGCTTTAAAGGAATGGCCGGCGGTTGGCGCACGCATTGAAGGCGAAGAAGTTGTTTACAGTAACTTTGCCGATATTTCTATTGCGGTTTCTGCGCCAAAAGGGCTGGTAGTGCCTGTTATCCGCAATGCCGAAAGCATGAGTTTGGCCGAAATTGAAAAAGCGGTAGCTGCACTCGCTGTTAAGGCGCGTGACAATAAGCTCACCATTGAAGAAATGACCGGCGGCACCTTCACCATTACCAATGGCGGTGTGTTTGGCTCGATGATGTCGACGCCGATCATCAACTCGCCGCAATCGGCTATCCTGGGTATGCACAATATCATCGAGCGCCCGGTTGCTGTTAACGGACAAGTGGTGATCCGCCCGATGATGTATGTGGCCTTATCTTATGACCACCGGATCATTGACGGCCGTGAATCAGTAAGCTTTTTGGTGAGGGTTAAGCAATTACTGGAAGATCCGGCGAGGTTGTTGTTAGGGGTATAAGCATAACAAATTTCAAAGCGAAACCAATCGTTTCAACGCTATAATACATCCAATATGCAATCCTTCATGGAAAGGCAGAAAATTGATGGCGTCTTCAACGTTAGTTAAAGCAATGCCATACCTGGTAACAACTGAGGTGTAATTTTTAAAGATACCGGCATCATAGTCGGCCTGCAATTCATCAAGGGTTGAAAGTAAAAGCGTTTTTATCCTTTCAACTTCATCAGCTCCAACAAATCCTTCGGGTTTTGTGCCTGGCCTGTATGATTGAAAAAAAGCCTCATCGGTTTTTAATTCCAAGCCCGAGCGTTTATAGCAAACGCCTTCCTGGGCGGCAATTAAGTGCCCCATGTTCCAGATAATATTGTTATTAAAACCGGCGGGAATTTGGTTTAACTGTTCTGTGCTTAACTCCTCAATAAGCCCGATCAAAAGTTTGCGGGGCGTTCTTATAAATTCTATGGTTTTGGTCATATACTAATTTCCGGGTGTTGAAAACACTATTTAAATGAATAATGACGTCGGGGCTAAAAAAACTTCCACGCCCAGTTAAACGCCAGCAAAAACAAATACTGCAGGATCAGCACGCCGTCTACATAAAAAAAATAGTAGTACTCATTCTTTTCCCAGGTCGATTTAAAGATGAGCCAACCCGCAAGCGCCGCAGTAATGGTGAGCGCAAAAAAATCAGCATTAAAGCCCTCGTTCCTGAACAGGAATAACAAAACCACGTAACCTGCTAATAATACCTGGCAAAACAGGTAAGCATTTCTTTCGCCCCACATTACAGGCACGGTTTTCAGACCGGATTTGCGGTCTTCGAAAAGGTCGCGAATATCAAATGGGACAGTAAGCGCGCCTAACAATAAAAAGCGTTTGGCGATGAGTATCGTGATATCGCGCATGGAAATGGTGGCCAGGTGCGCATGCTGTGCCTCCATAACCGGGAGCAGTACGGTGCTCATGGTCCACACCAGCGTGATCAGAAATTGTTTGAGGCCGGGAATATTACGTAAACTAAATTTCTGCTCTCCGATGGTGAACAAAGGGATACTGTATGCAAAAGAAATTACGCCCAAAAAAATGAGCAGCAACCGTGATTCAATAGATATTAGAAAAAATAGCGGCACCAGCGATAACAGGCAAACAATAGTAAAAGTTACCATTAAGCGATAGTGCGAAAAAAACCAGCGCACCCGTTTGTATTGCGATCCTTCGGGATTTTGTGGTTTGGGGAAAAGAATAGAGAAGTTGTAGATGCCGAGCGTTGAGGTGAACAGCAGCCCCAAAACTGCCCCAACCGGTTTGGAACCCATCAAATAAAAGGTAACCAACCCTTGCGCTACCGCGCACAGCGCCATAAAAACATTACTGAAAAGCAGGAAATCAAATGCTTGCAGAAATATTTTTTTCATCTTTTAACAGGATGATAAACCGCGCTTTTTGTTAAACATTAGTAAGTGACGGACCGGCTGCGGATTTTAATGTAAATATCGTAATCTCCGGCAATATTCCAACGCGCCCTGGCAGGCCATAAAAGCCATAGCCTACATTTACGTATATCTGCTGCTTTCCCTCGTGGTAAAGGCCGGCCCATTCGCTGTACAAGTACTCTATCGGGCTCCATTGGAAATCTTTTGTGCGAATGCCGCATTGCATACCGTGGGTGTGCCCGGCGAATACCATATCAATTTGCCGGTACTGCGGCAACACCTGGGCCCGCCAGTGCGATGGGTCGTGCGATAAAAGAAGTTTTACCGGCAGGTCATCGGTGTTTTTTACCGCCAGGTCCATCCGGCCATATTTGGGGAAACGGCTCAGGTCGCCCCAGTTTTCTATCCCCAAAATACCAATCTCTTCGTTGCCAACTTTTAACCTTCGGTTTTCATTCCTCAGTAAGTCCCAGCCCATGTTTTTATGGGTGGCCACTATCTCCTCAAAGTTTTTCTGTTTTGCTGCCGGCGTGGGCCAGTCGATATAGTCGCCATAATCGTGATTGCCGAGCGTTGAAAATACGCCCAGCGGCGCTTTAACTTTGCCGAAAATATCCTGGTAATTGCGCATATCGCTGCTCAGCACATTCACCAGGTCGCCGGTAAAAAATATCAGGTCTGTCTTTTCGCGCATCAGCATTTCAACGCCGCCCTGTACCGGCGTTTTATGGAAAAAACTGCCGGAATGGATATCCGATATCTGCCCGATCCTAAGTCCGTCAAAAGCTTTGGGCAGGTTGACGAGGTGCAGGTCCTGCCGAACAATATGATAATCGTACAAACCGCTTTTCATATTCAGTTTAAGGGCCGCCAACGGAACAACACCAGCCAGCAGGCCGGCCTTTAAAAGAAATTCTGACCGGGGGATGGCATCGCCGTTTTCGGGCTGGGGCGTCGGATTCGATGCGTCCTTTTTGGACCGCCGTGTAAGGCGAACCAGCAGCCTTCGTGCATCGTCGATCGCCAAAAAAAGGCAAAAACAAAACCCCATTAAAAGCGTACAGAAAAATGTGGCCACCACAGCCAGCCTTACGCTAAAGTCGACTTTAACATATACCACAAACAAAAGACCAGTTAAAATTGCTATCGAATAGGTATAATAGGTGGTAACGAACCACTTTTTGCCCAGGAAGCGCCATTTTTTTGATAGGGCACGCAGGCCGCTAAATGCGTAAACATCGATCAATATGGTTGCTGCAATAAAAAGCAACAAATTGAGGGATATTCCCTTCATAAGTATTAGTTAAATTATTTGTAAATTAAGAGTCAAGAACCAAGATAAGAAAGATAAGGAGCTGTCTTTTTATAGTCCACATCTCTTGCTTGATTCCAGCGTCTTGACGCTTGTTTCTTGACTCTTGGTTCTTTTTAATACCTGTCATCATCCAAATCCAGGTCATCATCATCGGGCTGCAGGTTAAACAGGCTGTTAAACATGTCCGAAAATGCAAAACCATTGTCAAGGAAGCCCTTGTTAAGTTGCGAAAACTCCGACAAACCATGCAGCACAAATTCCATTAATAAAAGTTCCTGGTTCTCGCTTATGCGCGGATGCATTTTTTTAACCAGGGCCTTTAAACCACTAACGGAGTTTAAGGCTTTTTTGTATTCCTGCTGGGGCAGCTCATCAATTACCGACAGGTTATTGCCATCGCCAAACCAGCCAATGATCTCGGCATAAGGATTCGGCGCTTTTGCTTTTTTGGTCTTCTCCGGATCGGGGAAAAACTTAAGCAGCAAAGTTTTTATGGCTTTGCCGATCAGGATATTGGCCACCTTCCCGGGACCTTCCAGCTCACCTTCATAAACCAGCTCAATTTTTCCTGTTATGGCGGGAATCACACCCAGGAAATCACTGATCCGCACGAAGGTGCTTTTCTCGTTGTTGATCAGCATCCGCCGTTCGGCATTGCTCACCAGGTTTTCGTAAGCAGATATAGTTAAGCGTGCCGATACGCCTGATTTTTTGTCGATGTATTCGGAGTTGCGCGCCTCAAATGCGATTTGCTCTACCAGGTCCTTCACCAGGCCGTCAACTTCAATATTGGCTTGCTGTTCGGGCGTAAGCGATGCCTCCTGCTGGGTAATCTTGCGCGAAATTTCCACCGTACGCGGGTAATGGGTTAATATCTGGCTTTCAATACGGTCCTTCAGCGGCGTTACGATCGACCCCCGGTTGGTATAATCCTCCGGGTTAGCCGTAAATACAAACTGAATATCCAATGGCAGGCGCAGTTTAAAACCACGTATTTGTATGTCGCGCTCCTGCAGGATATTGAAAAGGGAAACCTGTATGCGGGCCTGCAAGTCGGGCAGCTCATTGATCACAAAAATGCCGCGGTGTGCGCGCGGGATCAACCCGAAATGTATTACCCGCTCGTCCGAATAGGTGAGCTTCATGGTAGCCGCTTTGATTGGGTCCACATCGCCAATTAAATCGGCCACAGTAACGTCCGGCGTAGCCAGTTTTTCGGTATAACGTTCGGAACGATGAACCCAGGCAACGGGTGTATTGTCGCCATGAATACTTATAGCATGATGCCCGTACCAGGATATAGGCGCCAGCGGATCATCATACAATTCAGACCCTTCAATATAAGGCACATATTCGTCCAGTAAATTTACCAGCAATCGGGCTATGCGTGTTTTGGCCTGGCCGCGTAAGCCGAGTAGCAAAATATTGTGGCGGGATAAAATTGCAGTTTGTAAGTCGGGTATAACGGTATCCTCAAAGCCCACTATCCCTTCAAAGCCACCTTCCCCATGTTTAAGCTGTTTGATCAAGTTCTCCCGTAACTCTTCCTTCACCGACCGGCTTTTATACCCGGAGGCTTTTAATTCGCCAAGTGTTTTTATATTTGTTTTAGTCATTAGTCAATTGTCATTAGTCATTAGTGCATCATTCCACCATCTGCACATCTGCACATTCGCACATCCTCACGCATAGCTGCACACCTCAATAAGGTTTTGATCCGGGTCGCGGAAGTATACAGAATGTATCTTCCCGGTCGCACCGCTGCGCTGAACCATGCCTTCAATCGGGATATTCTTACTTTCCAATTCGCTCTTCACCAGTTCTATCGATTCCGTCACAACAAAACAGATGTCGATAGTGCCAGGTATCGTTAAATGGGCCGTCGCAAAGAACTCCCGTCCTTTGGGCCGAAGATCTAACCTTTGGCTGCCGAATTTTAACGCTTTTTTCCTTACGGAAATCGTTTCAACCTCCATACCCAACACCTCCCGGTAAAAATTGCAGGTTTCTTCTACGTCGTTCACCGTTAAAACCAGGTGGTCAATGCGTTCAACTTTCATGGGCAGTAGTCATTAATTCTGGCATCCGTTCGCCTCACCCAACCCTCTCCAAAGGAGAGGGCTTAAAAATAGAGGAGGGTCTCAAAGTCCCTCTCCAAAGGAGAGGGATAAGTGAGGGCTTCGCCGTTTAGGGTGAGGCTACCTCACTGTTTTCCTCCGGTTGCGGATATAATCCTCAAAAATATATTCTCCCAAACCATTCAGCGAGCTGTAAAATGCTTTGCCGCCGTTTGTCTCGGTAAATTTACGAACAAATTGCTGCAGGTAGGGGTCTTTGGCGATCATAAATGTGGTGATCGGTATTTTTAAACGTTTGCACTGCGCCGCCATGTTCAGCGTTTTGTTTACCACTTTGCGGTCCAGGCCGATGCTATTTTTATAGTACTTTGTTCCTTCCTTCAGGCAGGTAGGCTTACCGTCAGTGATCATAAATATCTGCTTGTTATGCGTTTTGCGGCGGCGCAACAAATCGGTTGCCAGTTCCAGGCCGGCATAAGTATTGGTATGATAGGGGCCAACCTGCAAATAGGGCAGATCCTTTAAAGTAATGGGCCAGGCATCGTTGCCAAACACTACTATGTCCAGTGTATCCTTCGGATATTTTGTTTTGATCAGCTCCGCCAGCGCCATGGCTACCTTTTTGGCGGGAGTTATTCTATCCTCGCCATACAGGATCATCGAGTGTGATATGTCGATCATTAGCACGGTAGAGGTAAGCGTTTTATAATCCATTTCCTCCACTTCCAGGTCGCGTTCGGTCATCATAAAATCGCCAATGCCATGATTAACCTGGGCATTGTGGATGGATTGCGTCATGTCTATCTGGTCGGGCGTGTCGCCAAACTCAAATTCCCTGTGCTCCGCGTTTTTTTCTTCGCCCTGTCCCGATTGCGGCGAACGATGATTACCCCGGCCGGATTTTTTCAGCTTGCCAAAAATTTCCTCCAATGCCGATTGCCGGATGCTTTGCTCCGTTTTGGCTGTGATGCGGAACTCGCCTTTCTCGTTTTCTTCCGTCAGGAAGCCTTTTTCCTTCAGGTCGTCAATAAAATTACCCATGCCGTACTGGTCATTGGTAATGTTGTATTGCTTATCCAGCTCATTCATCCAGGCCAAAGCTTCGCCTGCATCGCCTGCGGTGTAATTCAGCAATTCAAGGAATAATTTTAGCAGATCTTCAAACCCGCCTTTCGGCAATTGGCTGGGTTTATACTTCGAGAACTCAAAACCGCGCATAGGTACCCTTTCTGAATATAAAGAAACGGATAATTTTTGGCAAAAGTTTGGTGGGTGAGGGTTAAAGATGAATTGTTATGTAATAATGACAAATGCCGCACTTATCCGATTGGCCGACTTTTCAGGACTGATGTTGTACGGTTCGGGTTAAATTACGGGTTAAAAAACAGGAGCGGTATTCACCGATTGCACCTGCAGTTGACAAATTAAACAAGAAAGAGGGTTAACACAACTTAACATAATTTCATGTTAACCATATTTAAATAATTTATAATCAATATATTATAAAATAGATGGTTAACATGGAAATCTCTCCTAACAGTACTTTTTTGGCAAAAATTTGTTGAGTGCAGGTATAAAATGAATTATCGGGCAGTTATGACAAATGCCTTATTGCTGATCTAGTGACAGGAAAAACAATACGAACAAAGAGCCATAATATAAAATGAAAATAAGGAAGTCGATAAAGCCCACTTTCTTGTTTTCAAATAAGTCCTTACCGCCGCCATAGGCCGGTGCCACAAATTCACGATGCTGTAATTTGAGGCTAATATATCGCAGGACTTGAAATAATAAAATCAAAACAATGGTATTTCGTAGGCATGTGGCGGCGTTTCCACTTGGCATTTGCAAATCGGGATCGTTTTTAAGTGTAAAATAAACGGCCAGATGGAAAAATCCGAAACAACACCAAATTAAATAGGATTTCAAATTTCTGAGCGACGTGTACAGCACAAAAAATAAAGACAACTGTGTTCCTATTCCATAGCCAACTAAAATATTTTTCCGCAAGTGCCAATCACTATTAAGGTACAAAATGCATAATAAAATACTTATGGTTAGATAAAAGTATATAACCCGCCGTTCCCATAGTTTCAATTCTTCTGAGTGGAAGAATGTCTTTTTTGGTGGTGCCATATATCAAAGTGTTTTATTGTTGCTTTGGTAAATTACTGAGGGATACCACGAACGTGTACAGAAATCTTAATAACTTTAATAATTCCCCGCGTGTTTTTGCAGTTCGGCCAATAGTTTGTCTTTTTCCAGTGTTTCCGGCTGTATAATGATCCAGCCTCTTCCGTAAAATTTCCGCGAGAAGGTGGGGACGGACATATCGTAAAGGTTGATCGCGCCGCTGCTCTTTTCTTCAATCTTTAAGTTTTTCCATTCAATGGCTTTAAAAGGCATCATATCAGCCTTAGTCTCAACGCCCTGGTCATTAAGTATAATTTGCATCGATTTATAGGACTTTTCTATGCGCTTCATTGCGACGGAGATCGAGAAAAAAATAATTAATCCTGTAAAAAGGAATGGTAATACAATATTTACCAAAACCGGGCCATGATTTTGAAGAACAAAAAGTGGCAGGATCAGCAGATAAGCGATCAGCAAAACCTTGCCTGATCTTAAAAGCGCTCTTTTTTTGATGTTCCCGACCCTGGTCTCATCAATTTTATAAATCTGCTGCATATTAATTTTAAATCAAAGCAATGACGACGGCGCGAATATAGTGAGTGGATGGCAAAAAATTTCAGAACGCGGCAGATTGCCGAATGCTTCGTTCGTTTTTGGCGTTGACGGTGAATTATTTTAGTTTGTAGATAGCTCGGACGCTATCAGTTTAAATAAATTAATTTCTTTACTTATCCATAAAAATGACAACTGAGTTTGGTCGCTGGTTGGCTCGTCATGTAAATAAACACTTTGTTTAATGCCTTCCCAATAAAGGAATGCTTGTTTGTAGATGCCGTCAACAGATTCAAGTGGGGCAAACTTGTTGTGTTTGCGCAAGGCGGTTAAAGTTTGATCCCGATGGTTAAGGGCCGGAACGATTGAAACGAAGTATTCGAGAGATTTTATATGAGACAACTTTTTCCTAATTGGCGGATAATTGCAATTAAAGGCGAGTGAAAAATATTCGCCGTTTTGTTTATAAATTATCGTGTTTTCTATTTGTACCCAGCTATTTTCTATTTGACAATTATGATGTTTCACTGTGTCACCGAAAGCGCGGGTTATGTCACATTCACCACAATATTCGTGATAATACTCAATCGTGTCGGCCTTGTTTTTTTGCAATGAGTCGACGACATGAGTTACCCATTTTTCTAAATTAATTTTTTGAGCACTAGCTTTAAGACTAGCTACAAAACATAGGGCGACGATTAAGGAATAGGTTTTCATCAATGCATTCGGTTTATTTAAATCTAAAATACTAAACGTTACCTGGTTATTAAAATTATTTAACTTGCATCATGAAGAAACTCATTTTCGCGTCGCTACCCAAGGGATAAATTGCAGTGGTGTAACAGACCGGAGTTTTACACGTCATATCACCAATGGTCGAGATCTTCCAAAATATCCGCAAAATATACACCTTTCAGCAACCCAGCGAAGAGCTCGCTGAGCATATTGAGTTTTTCTCCGAATCATCCATTGAAGCGACCCAGCAACATGTTTCGGGCAAAAACTTTTCGGTAAAAATGTTTGCCAGCTGGACGCCCACGTTTTATATCAACCTGGGTTCGCCGTATGAAATACTGGTAGGCAATAAACATCATTTTATTGCTGCGGACGAGGATATATTGATCCTGAGGAACTCCATCGTTGAACGGTACAACACACCAACCGACAATATCTTCACCGTTAAATTTTACCCCGGCAGCCTGGAAGCGGTGCTGGACATTAAGCAACGCTTGCTGGCCGATAAAGTGATCAGCCTTAAAAAGATATTGCCCGCAAAGCTGCTTAAAAAAATCAAACAGCCTGTTACTTTTACCGAACGGGTGGAATTGATCGGGGATTTTTTCTGCTCAAATCTGCGCAAGCCAAACGACTACTACCTCAAATTCGTAAAGGACGCCATTGATAATTTTTCGAAAACCGGCCTGCAGGCCAGCAATGCCGACTTGGCCGAAAGAATGTTCACCACCTCGAAAACCATTAACCGCTATTTTAACCAGGTGATCGGCACCTCGCCCAAAAACTATTTTTCCATCATGCGCGCCCGCACGGCGCTGACCGGTTATGTGAGCAATAAACCGGATTTTATTCCCTTTGATTATGGCTACTATGACATGAGCCATTTTTATAAAGACGTGGTGAAGTTTACGGGGAAAAAGCTGGCAGCGCATGCAAATTGAATTTTTTTTTTGGCTGTAGAGACGCAATATTTTGCGTCTCAGAGGCAAACGCCTGGAATGTTCCCAAAACCCGTGTACATTTAATCCTTCCTAAACGCGCCGACCTAATTTCAAACATTGGGTCCGAGACGCAAAATATTGCGTCTCTACAGCCGGTAATTTGTCGATTGTCCGTTTTTTACTAAATTTCTTTTTCTGGATAGGTTTACTTTGCTGAAAAAGAAATAACAATGACGACCCGCAATATATTAGCCCTCTTATTTTTGGTTTTTGCGTGGCAATTCTCCCTCGGCCAAAAACAAAATTATACGCCCCGGATTGAACCCTGCGCCTGTGCCTTTAAAGCCGACAGCAGCCACAAGGAACGCTGCGCTTACCTTATCGTCCCCGAAAACCGGAACAAGCCCAACGGAAAAACCATTAAACTGCCTTTTATTATCGTTGAAAGTAATAATCCAAACAAGCATAAGGATCCTGTACTCTATACCGCCGGCGGCCCTGGCGGAAGCTCATTGCATGGCGTAATGTTTATCCACCGGCGCCAATTTGTTCAGGACAGGGATTACATCGCCTTTGAGCAGCGCGGCACCACTTACGCTTTGCCAACGCTATCCTGCAACGGCATGTCGGAAGCGATAAAGGAAGCCTATCGTAAAAGCCTGCCGCTGGACAGTATGGTAAACGAAGCGGCTAAAAAATGCAGGAAGGAATTGGTGGCTTCGGGTGTGGACCTGGATGCTTATAATACCATTGAAAACGCAGCCGATATTGAGGACCTGCGCCGGGCGCTGAATATCGACTCCATCAACCTCGTCGGCATATCTTACAGCGGCGGGCTGATGATGACCGTGATGCGTAATTTTCCGCAGCATATCCGCTCTGTAACACTGGATTCGCCGCTGCCGGGCTTTGTGAATTATGAGGAAGATGCGCTGTTTAATATTAACCAGGCGTTTGAGCGTATTTTCAGCAACTGCGACCGCGACTCGACTGACAAAGCGCTGTACGGTCATATGAAGACACGTTTCCAACAATATTTTACGTCGATAGGCAATAAAGTTTTTACACTGCGCTACCTGGAGAAAGGCACAAAAGACAGCATCACTATTAAATACCGCCGCAGCGAATTGCTTGATTTTTTGGTGGATATGCTGCAGGATAATAGTTCGCTGAAAAAGGTACCGTATTTTATTAACCAGCTTATTGCCGGCAACCAAAAGCAATATATGACCGATTATTTTAACTGGACTTTTAGCGCCGGGAATACCAACACACTGGGCATGCGTTTTTCGATGTATTGCTCGGAGCAGATAGCTTATGCCGACCGGGCGCTGATTGACAAGCAAAATGAAATATTCCCTTACCTTGCCGGGTATCGGTTTAACAATGTGGACCACCCGCTATGCGACTGCTGGAAAGTAAAACCCGTGGATAAAATTGCCAAAACGCCGGTTTATTCCAATATCCCGGTTTTGCTGAGTGCAGGCGATACCGATCCGTATTGTCCGTTTTATAATGATATTATTCACCACGTTATGCCCAATAGTCAGCGGCTGATGTTTATTGATAAAAGCCATGGCCCCTTGCTGAATACCCGCTACGGCGATGAAATTTTGGCTAAATTTTTGGCCGAGCCAATGGCGAAAGTTGTGGCTAACGGTAAAGACGCGTACACGTATTAGTTAGTGAATTAGGGAATTAGGGAATTAGTGAGTTAGTGGATTTTGAATTTTATTGCTTAGATGATGAAGACGATTATAACATTTATACTTTCAGGGATCTGCCTTTCGGGTTTTGCGCAGCGGAAGGATAACCGGATAACGATTGGTACAGTTGACACCGTTTACTCAAATATTTTGAAGGAAAAACGGGTTGTTTATATCCACGTGCCCGATGGCAATAAAAGCGAGCGCTATCCTGTTTTGTATGTACTTGACGCCGAGAATCACTTTGAATCGGCGGTGGCGATTGTTGAGCAAATATCGGGCATTATACCCAATATGGTGATCGTGGGTATTACTAATACCAACCGCGAGCGGGATTTAACTCCCACGCATGTTAAACCAGACAGGATTATCGGAGCCGGCGATGCTGCAAAATCAGGCGGTGGCGAAATTTTTATGTCCTTTATGGAAAAAGAGTTGATACCATACGTCGATGCACATTATCCTACAACGCTGTACCGTGTTTTTAGTGGCCATTCGCTGGGCGGATTGACGGTGCTCAATGCCTTTTTTAATCATACCGGCCTGTTTAATGCTTACATCGCCGTTGACCCGAGTTTGTGGTGGGATGGCCGCGGTTGGATAGCGCAAAATGAAAGGCGGCTGCCACAAATGAACTTAAATGGCAAGGCGTTATTTGTAGCTATCGCCAATAACCTTCCTTCCGGTTTGGATACGCTCTCGGTTTTAAGAGATACCAGCATCAATACGTCCTTTTCCCGGTCGGTTTTGGGGTTTGTACAATCGCTGAGAGAAAACCACCCGGCGGGTTTAAACTGGTCGTCGAAATTTTATCCCAACGAGTGGCATGGCTCCGTGGAGCTAAACGCCGAATATGATGCCTTGCGGTATTTATTTAATTTTTACCATTTCGATATGAGCCGCCTACGGGCAAACCCGGAGTTAAATGCAGATTCACTGTTAAATGCACATTTTGAGGAGGTGTCAAAGATAATGGGTGAGAAGGTAGTGGCTGGCGAAAGTAATGTTAATGATCTGGGTTATTTCTATATGGGCATCAACAAATTAGATAAGGCATATGCCTTGCTAAAACGGAATACGATCAATTATCCTCAAAGCTCAAATGCCTGGGATAGCCTCGGCGAATGTTATGCCGCTATGGGCGACAAACAAAACGCTATTGAAGCATATAAAAAATCACTTAGCCTGCAGGAAACGGGGGATACCAGGAAGAAGCTGGAAGAGTTGCAGGGGAAGAAATAGCGGGTAAAAATTCTTGATTACTTAATTCGGATCGCAGATAATTTTTCACCTTTTTTTATAGAATAATTGTAAACCTTTCCGGATCTTTTCGGCCTTAGGTATTTACTGAAAATATTGATGTATCTATCATCAAACTTTACTTTCGTTACACTTTCAAAATCAATTGAAGTGGGTTTTTCATCGAGGACACCGGCAGGATCAAAATTTTGTATGTAGACGTATTTCTTTGTTGTTTTTACAATAGGACCAATAGTGAAACCAGCAATATCCGGACTTTCACATTCAACAATAACATTTAATAGATGATTTTTTATGCTTTTAAAAACGGTCTCCCAGCTATTTAAATCTATTTTATATTTGATACCAACCTTTTCGATCTCACCCTCCAAAATCATAATTTTGTTTTGACATTTATCCCACTTATTAAAACGTATCTTCTGAATTTGATTAATTGGTAATACGTTATAACATACAACCAGGAAATCACCTGTCTCGTGGAGTAATAAAAAATTATCAGAATAATCAACAATATATCCGCTGCTCATTTCAACAGCATCTTTACCAACCTTCCTGGTAATTTTGCAATATGTTTTATTTTTGAAATGCTCTTCGATTTTTTCAGCTATTTTATTCATATCGCATAACTCCTAAAAATCAGAAGGCAAGCCTTAACAGATTTGACAACTTTTTAAAAGTTGTCAAATCTAACGGTTTAAAATGGCTTTCCTGCAGCAAGCTCCCTGTCGGCCCATTTAACGGCGAGGTCCTCCCGATATTTGGCATATTTAGCCTTAAACGCCATTTTGAGCACGCTATCCACCCCGCCTTTTACTGCCAGGTTATAAACACTTGCGGCTTTGCGGCTGATAGATGCATCCCAGGCGCGCAGGCTTAAGGAGTAGCCGCCTTCAATATATTTCATCCAATGCCAGTAACCGGTTGGCATAAACAGCGTATCGCCATGTTCTAAAAAAACTTCCTGGCCTTCAATGCCATTCAGCGCGGGAAACTTTTGAAAATCGGGGTTTAAAACATCATAATCCTCCAGCGCATAGGTGGCGTTGGGGATGCAGTATAAACGCCGTTTCCACTTATTTTCAAACAGGATCACCTGCTTTTTGCCGCCAAAGTGGGTATGAAAAATATGCGGAAGGTCGATATCGTAGTGTAAAAAAGTGACGGAGTTTGATCCGCCAAAAAACATCGACGGCATGCTTTCCAGGAAGCCGCCCATTAATTCCTTCGGGAACGCGATGTCTTCCAGCAGTTGCGGGGCATGTTTAAATATATTGAAAAAGAATATCCGCAGCTCCGTCGGTTCCGACATGATCAAATCGATATATTCATTAAAAGGCATTTCAGCAGCCGGCGAATTGATCGGTTTTGAGGGATCGGCTTTTGAATTATCATACAGGGGCACTACTTTTTCTCCAACTACCTGTTTTAAATAACCAGGCGTCCATTTTTCCCTTGCCGGCCAGTTATCCGTCAGCCCTTTTATGATCAGCGGACGGCGCGGGGCCAGGTAGTACTTCTTAAAATCGGATGAATTGATGTTTTCAACGGTATCAACCGGGCGGAGAATAAAACTCATGTTTCCTAAATTTCCCGGATCAGCATAAGCTATCAATAAAACCTATAACGCGGGATTAACAAAATAACGAATTAAAACTACATGGTGTATTAACAAATTATTAACGATTCAGAGAACTGCACCCGTTAAATATCTTTGGCAGTTTTCAGTCTGCAAAAAATCACCTTTGGCTCACAAAATAAAAAACCCGGCGCTTTTGCAACCGGGCTTTTCCTTCTTAGGTAGATAAATGTTTTTTACAGACTATTGGCATTCAAACTGCCCACTGCCCACTCCCCACTGTCAACTGCCAACTGCCAACTGATTCAATTCGGCATCATCACCGCGTTAACCACGTGGATAACGCCATTGCTTTGGTTTACATCCGAGATGGTGATCCATGACTTGCCGCCTTTTTCGTCAACCAGGTACAGTTTTTTACCTTTTGCCATTACCATCAGTTTACCGCCCTGTACAGTGGTAAGGGTAGCGGCGCCATTGCCGGCTTTAATTTGATCCCAAAGATCCTGCGAGCTTAAGCGGCCTGCAACCACGTGGTAAGTTAATATCTTGGTTAAAGTTTCCTTGTTTTCGGGTTTTACCAGGTTATCAACTGTGCCGGCGGGCAATTTGCCAAATGCCTCGTTGGTTGGCGCGAACACGGTGAACGGTCCGGCGCTTTCCAAAGTCTCCACCAAACCGGCTGCTTTTACTGCCGCAACAAGGGTGGTGTGGTCTTTTGAATTCACTGCATTTTCAACAATGTTTTTGGTTGGGTACATGGCTGCGCCACCTACCATCGGGTCGCTTTGTGCGTTTGCTTTCGGCGCAATTGCAATAGCTGCTAATGCAAAGGCCGCGATAATCAATTTTTTCATAGGTTTTTTTTAAGTGTATTTGTGAGAAGATACGGGACTTGCAAAAACGCGGTTTTTTATATCGACAAGAATTTTATAAAAAATTGATTTTCAGAAAGATAATTCGCTAAAAAAATAAGGAAGAGGCAATATGATCGGCATACAGCTTGCCGGTTTGGGTGAGGAAAAGGGTATCTTCCCGTTGTGTCAGCCACTGCTTTTCAAAAAATTCCGGTAAGGATTTGCTTAATTCTGTGGTCGACCCGGCAGCAATTTTCTCCAGGTTCGTGAGATCAAGCCCCCACATGGTCCGCAGCGAAGTCATGATATATTCGTTCAAGCGGTTTGTTTCAGATAAGGTTTCGGTTTCGGCAGGTATTTCTGATTTTTCGAGCGCTGCGATATACTTTGCATTATTGGCCACATTCCACTGCCGGGTTTCGGTGTTGTATGAATGAGCCGAAGGCCCGATCCCCAGGTATTTCACGCCTTTCCAATAGTTGGAGTTGTGCCTGGAGTAGTTTCCTGGTTTGCAAAAATTGGAGATTTCGTAATGCTCAAAGCCCTGGGCCTGCATAGCGTCCATCAGCAAAATAAACTGTTCGGCGCTTTGCTGTTCGTCCATCGGCGGCTGTTTTTTTGTTTTGATGAATGAAGCCAGTGCGGTGCGTGGCTCAACCGTCATACTGTACGATGATACATGGGGAATATCCAGTTCAAATATTTTATCGAGGTTAACTTTCCATTTTTGATCAGTGAGCAAAGGATAACCATAGATCAGGTCGGCGGTGATATTTTCGAAACCTGTGTCCTGTGCCCTTTTTACTGATGATTCCGCTTCGTTTGCGTGGTGCACACGGTTCATCCATAAAAGGTCCTCGTCAAAAAAAGATTGTATGCCAATGCTTAAGCGGTTTATGCTCGTTTGCCGCAGGGATTGGAGTTTCTCTTTACCCAAATCGTCCGGGTTAGCCTCTAAGGTAATCTCGGCATTTGCCGATACAGAGTGCAAATTAGTAACGGTATTCAAAAGCAGATCGATCTCCGCAGCGTTTAACACAGATGGTGTGCCCCCGCCAAAATAAACCGTTTCCACAGTTTCGCCGGCGAGGTAATTCTTTTGCAACTTGATTTCCCTGATAAGTGCCTGTATCAGTTCGTCCTTATATTTTAATGAAGTGCTGAAATGGAAGTCGCAATAATGACAGGCTTGTTTGCAAAAGGGAATGTGGATGTAGATGCCGGCCATGCGGCAAAGATAGGGAATAGCTTATTAGCCGGTGGATGGTTATCAACAAGAAACATTATGCTTGTCAATCGTTCCCTATGCATTTTGCCGGATTAATTAATGAAGTCTTAGTGCGTTTAAAGCGTTTACTGACCTTTTTTAACTACTGCTTTTACTTTATCTTTTGCCGATGATTCAGCCCCCACTGAACCAACGTTTCTGTCACCGGAAAAACACTCATTCCATATTCGGTAATGGCATATCTTACCGTAACCGGCCTGGTGTTCATTACTGTTCTGGTCAACAGCAGGTTGGTTTCCAGATCCTGTAGTTCTTTTGAAAGCATTTTTGCCGATATCCCTTCCACTTCACGCTGTATCTTCTTAAAAGTATTTATTTCATCAACGTGATTATTCAAATGGCGCATTATCCTAAGCTTCCATTTGCCTCCTAATATCTCCAGGCTGTCGCGGATGGCAATCAACTCCTGCTCGCAGGTCGCTTCTTGTTTGATAGGTTCTGTCATGGGATGATAGTTAACAAAAGGTAACCGGTTACCTTTTGTTAACCGATAGCAAAGATAAACTATCAGTAACTAATTTTGAACTTAAATAATAAGCGCATGAAAACATTAGATTATTACGTATTGGATGTGTTTACCGATACCAGGTACAAAGGCAACCAACTTTCAGTGGTGTATACCGATGAAGAACTTGATATCAACCAGTATTATGATATTTCCAGGGAGTTTGGCTATTCGGAGACATCGTTTGTGCATTATTCAAAGTCGGAAAATATTTTTAAAGTGCGCTCATTCACCCCTGCAAAATATGAGGTTGAAGGCGCCGGGCACAACTTGCTGGGTGCGGTATGCCTGGCGCTGCTTAAAAAATGGAATATTTTTAAGCATCAGGGTGAGCAACCATGGGTGATGATTAAAGATCATAAAATTCCCTTGAAAATCACTGAACAGGATGGTTTACCTTATATAGGAATGAAGCAGCGCCCTGCCGGGATTGTTAAAACAATACCGGCTGAAATTATTGCCCCGGCTGTCGGGTTGAGTGTTGCTGACCTTGACCTTAATGGCTGGGATATTAATATAGTAAAGACCGAGGTTGCACACCTGATGGTTCCGGTAAAGAACAGTTCGCTGCTAAAAGCAGCAGTCTCACATAAATCTTTGTTAAAAGAAGCCTCTGCGAAATTTGGGTTTGAAGGCTGTTATTTATTCACGACCAGTCATCCTGACGCCGACGTCCTGGCCGAAGCGAGGTTTTTTAATCCGGGTATCGGTATCGATGAAGATCCCGCGACGGGTACGGCCGCAGGCCCGCTGGCAGGATACCTGGAAAAACTTGGCCACATTGACAAGGATACAGATTACAGGATATTACAGGGGGAATATGTAAATCAACCATCCATCATTCATGTAAAAGTAGCAGACGACGGAGTTTGGGTAAGCGGCTCCTCTGTGATCGTAATGGAAGGAAAACTGTATTTATAGGACGAGGCGGGCTGTCTAATGCGTTGGCTAAATTAATTTATTTGACGTCATATATCAGCACCGGTATCATCCTTCAAAATGCTGAGGCCCCTATCCCAGCGGTAAAGGCCCGCACCCACCGCAGCTGCCACAATCAACTCAAAAGCCGCTTTTT
>Ga0206954_1137_pt1 | contig 18831 bp, 21 predicted proteins | sample Alteio_BWOrgHeat_37_FD_153250 | JGI IMG/M metagenome (GOLD analysis project Ga0206954, IMG submission 153250) | Enriched cells from forest soil in Barre Woods Harvard Forest LTER site, Petersham, Massachusetts, United States -... | ecosystem: Environmental > Terrestrial > Soil > Temperate forest >...
GGTGTTCCCATTGGATTAGGGACAGGTATTTATTTAAGTGAATATGCCCATCAAGGATTTGCTTTAACGATACGTTTTTTAGTCGATGTGATGAATGGTGTTCCTTCAATTGTCTATGGTATTTTTGCGTATGTGATTTGTGTATTGCCGATGAAAGGATTTTCAGCATTATCCGGAGGCTTTGCTTTAGGGCTCATGATGATCCCGATGATTACGCGCACCACCGAGCAGTTTGTACAAATGGTGCCAGGACAATTGCGGGAAGCCGGTTTAGCATTGGGTGCACCTAAATGGCGTGTGATTTTGGATATTGTATTGCCTTGTTCATTGGGTGGCATTATGACGGGGATCATGGTGGCCTTGGCGCGTGTCGCGGGGGAAACAGCACCATTATTATTTACCGCCTTTGGTAATCGCTACTGGAACCATTCTTTAAATGAACCGATTGCGGCATTACCCTTGCAGATATTTTCTTATGCTATTTCGCCGTATGATGATTGGCATCGCCAGGCATGGGCCGGAGCGATTGTCTTGATTAGTATTGTCTTTATTATTAATTTGATTGCATCTTTCTGTGTTGCACGTCAAAATAACAAACATTCATCGAAAAAATAAGATATGAGTACGACAACCGGAACAATTATTGTTGAGAAGTTAGATTTCTTTTATGGCCCAGTTAAGGCCTTAAAAGCCATTGATATTCATATCACCCCTCGCCAGGTGGTGGCCATGATCGGGCCATCGGGTTGCGGGAAATCGACATTATTGCGGACATTTAACCGCATGAACGATTTAATACCATCCGCACGTATTGAAGGTAAAATCAGTATTGATGGCAAAGATATTTATAGTAAAGATACAGACGTTGTATCATTGCGCCGTAAGGTGGGGATGGTATTTCAAAAATCTACCCCATTTCCTAAGTCCATTTATGAAAATATTGCGTATGGTTTACGCATCATTGGTATTACCAATCGTGCTATTTTAGATGAAGTTGTTGAAAAATCATTGCGCCGTGCGGCTTTATGGGAAGAAGTCAAGGATGTGTTAAATAAGTCTGCTTCCGCATTGTCCGGTGGGCAGCAACAACGTTTATGCATTGCACGGGCCATGGCGGTGGGGCCGGAAATCATTTTAATGGATGAGCCCTGTTCAGCCCTTGACCCTATAGCCACGGCACGCATTGAAGAGCTGATCAATGATTTAAAAAAAGATTATACGATTGTGATTGTAACGCATAATATGCAGCAGGCAGCACGGGTATCAGACATGACGGCATTCTTAATGCAGGGCGAATTGATTGAATTTAACAAAACCAGGGATTTGTTCACGAAACCGGTCAAGAAAATCACCGAAGACTATATCACCGGCCGTTTCGGTTAATTATTGCTGTCATCCTCGAGTGTTTTAATCGGGGATCCAAACTTAAGGAAATTAATCATATGTTGCATGAGAAAATTGTTGAGTTAAAGCGTAATTTATTGGAAGACGCTGCTTTGGTCGAAGACATGATCACCAAGAGCATTTTAGGGGTGTTGGAGCGTAACTCTAATTTGCTTGATGAGGTGGTCAATACGGAAGAGCCCAAAGTCAATGAATATGACCGTTCCATTGATGAAATGTGCGTACAAACCATTGCCCAATTTGAACCGGTAGCCCGTGACCTGCGTTTGGTGATCATGATTATCAAGATGAACAAAGACCTTGAACGCATGGCGGATCATGCGGTGAATATTTCAGAAAGCGGCTTGTTTTTAACAGCCAATCCAGCCCTTATTCAAGTCGATAATTTGAAAGTCATGGGTGAAAGCACGGTTAAAATGATGAAAGACGCGATCAATGCCTTTGTCAACGAAGACGTTCAGTTGGCCCAGGCTGTCTGTGACCATGACAATATCGTGGATGAAGCAGGCGATCAAATCTTAAAAGAGCTTACTGAGACCATGCGCGCCAAGAAAGAGGCAATTCCACGCGCCTTAGCCATGATGCGTATTGCTCATAATTTGGAACGCATTGCCGATTTAGCCACCAATATCGCTGAAGAAGTGGTCTATATAGTAGAAGGCCGCGATATTAAGCATCATCATCCAGATTCATAAACATATTTATCGTGTGTCATTGCGAGCCTGTAAGGCGAAGCAATCTTTTTGCTAAATTAAGCGTATCTCAAGCAATAAGAGCCATTTTAGTGCGAACACAAAAGTCAATGTGCGACGATGAAAGTGTTTTCCCGCCATTCGGTTGTTCTTTAGAAAAAATTTTCTAAAAATAGTTGACACACCTGCCATCAAATTGCATAATACGTTTACTTTTCCACCCTGATGATTTTAATCTTACCTTAAGAAAGGAGGGATGACGCTAGCAAAGGTATCGGAATCATCAATAAGGGGTCTATGTAGTTATTTCCTAGGCCGATAGATCCTAGAATATATATAAAACGCATTTCTAAACATGTCATTCCCGAACGGGAATTTAGTTTAGAAATCTTAATCTTAAGTAATTCTTGGGAGAACACAATGAAAAAAGTCTTAGCTGTTTTAGCTTTTTTAGCTATCGTTGCCTCTCCAGCTTTCGCAGCTATTCAAAATGTGAAAGTTTCTGGTGACATCGATTCTACGTATTTAAACCGTAATCACTTCGGTCTTGGTGTAAAAGCTGCTGGTTTTCCTTCACAGGAACAAGGTTTGGTTAAGCAAAGTGTTTTCTTCACCCAAACCCGTTTGCGCATTGATGCTGATTTAAGCGATAATGTCAGCACAACTGTTGGTTTGATCAATGAACGTGCTTGGAATGCTGAAGGTAACAATGATACCAATGTTGATCTTTACTTGGCATCTGCAACCTTCCGTGAATTCTTATATTCACCGTTATCAATTACCGTTGGTCGTCAAGTGTTTGCTTATGGTAATGGCCTTATCTTAGGTGATGGCGGCGTTAACAATGTGTCTTCTGGTAATTTCCAAAACATTGCTAATGACTTCACCAAGAGAACTGCTTATGATGGTATCAAAGCAATCTTGGATTATAAGCCATTAACATTGGACTTGATTTACTTCAAGAACAACCAAAGAATTGTTACTGGTGCTTTAGATGCTGGTGTTAAAAGCAGCTCAGATGTTTATGGGTTAAATGCCAATTATCAATTAGGCGATGCAAGCAATACCGTTGTTGAAGGTTATTTATTTAGCCGTGTTAATGGTGATAATAACTTAGCAACAGCAACTGATAAAAAAGATACCCTCTATGTGCCTGGTTTACGCGTGAGCACCAATCCTATTAAAGGATTAAATGTTCAAGCTGAAGGTGCATGGCAAGTAGGTAACAAAGTTGTCAATGCTGGTACTACCACTGAAGAAGCAGAAAAACGTGGTGCATTTGCTGGCCAATTGATGACCAGCTATGCTTTACCAATCGAAGAAAAATATAAGCCGAGCGTGAATGCTTCTTATACCTATGTTTCTGGTGATAAGAATGGCGGAGCAACATATGCTTCTGATCGCGTAAAGTCTGCTAAGGTTTACCGTTCTTGGGATGTTTTCAATGAAGCTCAAGGTAGCGGTACAATCTACAACAGCTTATTTAATTTGACTAACATGAGCATTGTTGCTGCTGGTGGTCAAATTACTCCATTAGAAGATGTAACAACATCTGTATTGTGGAGCGGTTTGTGGTTAAACAATAAAACCACAGGTGCAAATCCGTTGGCTCTTTTACAACCGGATGGTTCAACATTACCAACCTTAGCTACCACTGGTCGCAAGGATTTGGGTAATGAATATGATGTTAACGTTAACTATGCTTATACCGAAGATGTTACATTCGGTTTAAGTTTAGGTTGGTTCGTTCCTGGCAAAACCTTTGGTGGCGCCAATGATACAACCGCTAGCCAAGCAGTGGCTCACGTGTTAGTGAACTTCTAATAAAAGTTCAACAACATCGTTGTTGTTTTAAAAACCCCGCACAGAATACCGTGCGGGGTTTTTTATTTTTGTATCATTGGCCGTGTCATTGCGACCAATTGGAAGTGCCGCGTCATGAGCGGCCGAGGAGCGAAGTGACGAAGCAATCTTTTAAGCGTGACAAAAGATTGCTTCGCTTTGCTCGCAAAGACATAGGATCGACGAGAAAATATTTTCTGATATGAAAAATTTATGAGAAATACATTTGCAATGCAAAAATATTTGTTAATATAAAAGAGTTCGAAGATGTTTATTGGTAATAGTTTATAAAAATTTAAAAATACGTTGAAAGCAGTATGACACGCGATGAAATATATGACCACCTTGCCAAGGTCTATTTAGGCAAGCGTGAAAATGTTGTTGTTGAAGAAAAAAAGAAAAAAGTTAACCATTCGTGGCTGATCATCAATGTGGTGATTACGGCCGTGATTGTGCTGACGGTTCTCTACGGTTTCACGGCATTTTTAACACGCAAGAATGGGGTAGGTGCGGAAGTATTATATGCGCTTAATAATAATCCCGTGCGCGTGACTTATGACTTGAATGATCCGTATCCGTCGACAAAACAGTATTTAATCACAATCCCTCAAAAGGACGCGTCAAAGTTTAAGCAGCTTAGCTTTTCAATACGCGGTTTAAACGGTGCTTATCCCGGGATTGTCAAATTGATTGTGTCTAATCAAAAGAATGAAAAAGCAACGTATTATGTTGAGCACGTCGACGCTGGTTGGAAAAAAGTGGCCATACCTTTTGAAAAGTTGAATTTGACGGATTGGACGACGGTCACCGAAGTTGCGTTTGTATTGGAAGCCTGGAATGTAGATTTTCGCAAAGGCACCATGTTAATCGACGATATATCATTTTCTAATTAACTCAATTGCAAGGAATAAACAAGGCTTATGAAAATCATCGCGATAGCTAACCAAAAAGGTGGATGCGGTAAAACAACCACCGCCATCAATTTGGCGTCATGTCTTGGTTTTAATGGCAAGAAAACGCTGTTAATTGACCTTGATCCGCAAGCACACGCTACCTTGGGTTTAAACATTGATGATCAAAACAGCCTTTATAATGTGATTTCAAAACTCACACCAAAGAAATTAAAAATCAAAGATATTATTAAAAAAGCAGAAAAGAATTTTGATATTGTTCCGTCGAACGTATTAGTGGGTACCTTAGAACAGGAATTGGCTGATGAAATTGGCCGTGAGCAAAAATTGGTTGAAATTTTGGCTGAAATTAGCAATCAATATGAATATGCGTTAATTGATTGTCCGCCCAGCTTGGGCTTTTTGACCGTCAATGCTTTACGTGCCTGCGATGAAGTCATTATCCCTGTTGAAACCAGCCGTTTTTCCATGCAGGGTGTGGATCATTTGATGGACATTGTTCATCTTATCCGTGACCGTTTAAACCATACCATTGAGCCGCGCGTACTGGTGACCATGTTTGATTCACGCTTACGCCATTCATTTACCATGATGGGTAAGATGAAAGAGAAATTCGGCAAGATGATTTTTGGCACTATCGTGCACACCAATGTAAAACTCAAAGAATCCGCCGTGATGGGGGAAGCCGTATTAAAGTTTGACAAATACTGCCGTGGTTCAAAAGATTATTTATCATTGGCCCGTGAAATCCTGACCAATGACCGCCATGACGTGGTTGAAGTGTATGAACCCTCAGAACGCATGCAAGAATTAGTGGCCGCAGAAACTAAAGCATTTATCAATTATGCCACCTTTGCCTTAAAAGCCCCTGCAGCGCAATCTGTCTACGTGACAGGGTCATTTAATGATTGGTCTTTGGATGAAACCTGCCGCATGAAGAATAACAACGGCGTCTGGTCTATCGATATGCCCTTAAAACCCGGCGTTTATAAATATCAATTTATCGTCGATGGCAAATGGCAAGAAGATCCGGAAAATAAGAACATCGAACGCAATTCTTTCGGAGACATTAACTCTCTTGTTGAGGTTAGTTAATGGCCAGCGAACAATTTTCTGCCGGTGACATTCAAGAAGGCAAAATGTTCGCGGTATTGGCTTACCTGTCGTTTTGTTGCATTATTCCCTTAATATTAAAAAAGAATAATACTTTTGTGCTTCATCATGGCAAACAAGCCTTGGTATTATTTGTGGCCCAAGTGGCTTTGTTTATCTTGAGTGTTATTCTCCCAATGTGGATAGTAAAGCCATTTGTTTTTATCACCCTTATTTTTGCCTTCTGGGGCATGATACAGGCATTACGGGGATTGACGGTTGAATTACCTCTTGCTTACTCAATCGCCCAACGCATATCCCTGTAGACCTTAAAACGTTATGTTTAACAAACTTGTCGATGTCCTCAAAGAAGTTTTCTGGTTAAAGAAATCCGCCAAGAAGCGTAAAACTACTCCTAAGAAAAAGGTTCTCCCTAAGAAACGTGCACCCATTAAACGTGCGGTCAAACGTGTTGTTCCAAAACCTATTATTAAACCTTTAAAACCAAAAGTACCTCCTAAAGTTAAACCCCTGGTTATTAAAGAACCTAAGCTTCCTAAAGTAAAAACGCCTCTCATTGATCCTGACTTAACACAGGTGGGCGTCATCACCCATTATTTTGAACGCATCAAAGTGGCTATTGTGCACGTGAGTGAGGGGTCAGTGATTATTGGTGATAAAATCCATATCATTGGCTTGAAAACCAAGTTGATGCAAAAAGTATGGTCCATGCAAATTGACCGCGTGGATGTGAAGGTCGCCCAAAAAGGGCAGGACATTGGCCTTAAAATTGATAAATTGGTAGAAGTAGGGGACAAAGTTTATAAATAATGTGTAACGTTTGAAAGTGAAAAGGATGATGCCTATGCCACGATTATTAATAATTTTATGTGTATTGGTTTTAGCGCCAATGATGCTCTGGGCTGAAGATCAAGACAGTGTGTATACGGACAAACAATTTGGCATCACGATGAATGTCCCGGCCCATTGGACAACAACCACCGTTGAACAATTGATCAATAAACTCAAGGCTGATCCTAAAGTGACCCCTGATGTGTTAACGGCCATTAAAGGTGTGGGTTTGATTGTTGATGTTTCTCAACGTCCCTTAGAGGGAAAGATGGAAATTAATCCCAACGTAACGGTTGCGGTCAAAGACATCACGGTTGATCCTAAACCTACGGATGAACAATCCATGATTCAATTTGCCGGTAATATTTTAGCCCAAACAGTCCCTGATCCGTTGTCATTACCGAGTCCGACCAAAGTCACTATCGCTGGTTTATTGGGTTTATCCAGTGAATTTGCTACATCTATTCCTGAAAAAGGCCTGCTTAAATCCAGGGTATATGTCTTAGTCGATGTACTGCAAAATAAGTACTATATCCTGACGGCAACGTTTAGTGACGATAAGGTTGTGGCAGATCAAGTCATTGGCGTGGCGAATAGTTTTAGTTTGATTAAATCCTAAAAATAAGGGCTTGTTCCTGACCGGTATAGGTGGTATATTTTAGCTATGAATAAGAGGGGCCAAAATATTGTTGAATATATACTCCTGGTGGCGGTGGTAACGATGGTTTTTATTTTATTCCTACGCCACCAAAAGGACGGTAAAGGCCCCATGGAAAATGCCCTGACTAATAGCTTATGGGCGATTAACGCGTCGGTAGGTTCGCTGGATAAAGAAATCGGCTTAGGTCGCACACCGGTTCCTCTTCATAATAAACCCATTTAGTCATGCCAGATACATCCCTCAAATTTCAACGCGCTTTATACTCCCGTTATCTGCTCTGGGCCTATAAAACAACCCGTGAAAGCTTTGAACGCATTGAGCGTAAAACAACCCAGTTGGTGGTTGATGAGCATGTGCGTTGCACCATGGCAAAAACAGGGATTGACTTAAAAGAATTTGATCAATACATCGCAGATAAAAAAGCTGATGAAATAAAATTGAAATACACGGATGAAACAAAAGAAGAATTGCATCCGCAGTATATTTATTTGAAAAACCGTTTGGTAGCCATTGAAAAGGCGGTCAAGGAATTGTTGGGAGAGGCGCAATTAAAGCATTTCGAAGATCTTTTTGAAGCTGAATTTACCCGCCGTATTTTAGAATCCCGCGACCAGCATTAGAACTTTTTATTGGTACTGTCGGCAATGCGCTGTTTCATGTCGCTCATGTATTGCTGGTGTTTTTCTCGTGTTTCGTCGATGGAATCTTGTTGGGCCTGCTGCACCTCTTGTCCGCTGAGCGTTGAAGAGGGTGTTTTCTTAAATGCTTTAGGAACGCCTCCGATAAATCCTAAAAATGTTCCCGTGGCCCACAATAAGCTAGCGACAATGATGATGAGGATAGTGACGTACATAACGTAAGTATAAAGGGTGGATCAATGAAGGGCAAGTATTTACGAAAAATGCTTCAATGCTACTTGAATCAACGTATAATTAACCTTATGCCAGTGTTCCTGCTATTTATAATGCTAGTGCCAGCCATGGCTTTTGCCAATGGCATTGAAGTGTATTCAGGCGGTCAAAAATACGATTCATTAGAAGCCTATAAAGCTTTACGTGAGGCCCAAGAAGCCCAGGCAAAGCTCAAGCCGGTCAATGCGGCACAGCTTCAACCAGGCATCATTATTGAGCGTCCCGCCCAACCTGCCCAGGTCATCACCAAAACAGGCACGGCCATGGGTTTAGATAAAATGAAAACAATCGTGCTGGGGGATGCGCCGGATACATTAACAGTAAGGAAATTAAAACAGATCAGCATTAATCCTTCAGACCAAGCCTCTTTGCTAGCTCACCCTCAAAGCTGGCGTCATCCCCAGCCCATGTTGATGCGTTTTATCAAAGCAGAGCATTTGGAAGAAGCCATCCATCAGGCCATGGCCCAAAGCACCTCTGCTAAAATGATTATTTCTAAAGATAATGCGGTGAAGATTTTGTCATTGACCCCATCGGCCATCGCAGAAGATATCAAAACACCTTAACCCTATGTTTTTCTTGACTTAAACAGGCATGGTGTGTATAATTTCCAATTCTTAAAGATCAAGAAAAAAGCCGTCAATTCCGCCAGGGGCGGGGTTAAGTGGCGGTAAATTCTCAAGGAGGATGTACACGTGGCAATTGTTAAAGAAAAAAAAGCAGAAGTCATTAATCGTTTTAAAACCCATGCGAAAGATACGGGTTCTGCACCTGTTCAAATCGCGGTGTTAACAGAACAAATCAATCAACTCAATGAGCATTTTAAGAGTCATAAAAAAGACAATCATTCCCGTCGTGGATTATTGGTCTTAATCGGCAAACGCCGCCGTTTATTAGACTATCTTCATGCTGTTGATCCAAAGAAATACGAAGAAACTATCAATAAGCTCGATTTACGCAAGTAAACCTGGTCGCTGTATTGTTGCGTAAATCTTTTAACTTTTAAGCAAAGGAGCTTATGATGGCAAAAAGCCGTGTTGAAATCCCTTTTGGGTCTACCTCATTAATCATTGAAACAGGAAAATTAGCAAAACAAGCCAATGGCGCTGTTGTCGTTTCTGCCGGTGGTACGGTTGTGTTAGTGACTGTTTGTATGTCGAAAAGTCCACGTGAAGGCATTGATTTCTTTCCATTGTCTGTGGAATATCTTGAAAAAACATATGCTGCCGGTAAATTCCCAGGCGGTTTCTTTAAACGCGAAGGCCGTTTGAGCGAACGCGAAGTATTGGTGTCCCGCTTGATTGATCGTCCTGTCCGTCCTTTATTTCCTGAAGGTTTTTTAAATGATGTTCAAGTTGTCTGCCAAGTCCTTTCCCATGATGGAGAGAATGATGCGGATATTTTAGCCATGATTGGTTCTTCAGCTGCCCTTATGGTATCTGATATTCCTTATGATGGCCCTATTGGTGCTGTCCGGGTCTGTTTGATTGATGGTCAATTGGTGGCTAATCCTACCTTTAAGCAACGCGAAACCGCTCAAATGGATTTAGTCGTTGCTGGATGGGGTGATGGGATTGTCATGATTGAAGGGGAAGCAAATCAAATTCCTGAAGCAAAGGTCATGGAAGGTTTACGTTTTGCCGCCGAGCACTTAAAGGCGTCCAAAGACATTCAAGTCACCTTGGCCAAAGAAGCAGGTAAGTCAAAAACTGCGGTCAAAACCAAAGAACCGCATAAAGCATTTAATGCCAAAGTGCGTGAATTGGCTTTTGCCAAATTGAATGATGCCTATACCACGATTGCCGATAAGCAAAAACGTGAAGAAGCAGTCAATGCCATTCATGCCGGCCTTGCCGCAGATTTAAGCATTTATGCGTCATTTAACACCCCCGAACATGAAATCGGTAAGGGTGATATTTATCATCAATTTGAAGCCTTGCAATATGAAGTGATCCGTAACAATGTCTTTAATAAAGGTGTGCGTGCTGATGGCCGTGGTTTAAAAGAAGTACGCGCCATTGATGCCGAAGTCGCTGTTCTTCCACGCACCCATGGGTCAGCTGTTTTTACCCGTGGTCAAACACAAGCTTTAGGTGTTGTTACGTTAGGGACTAAAGACGATGAGCAATTGGTGGAAGGTTTAGAAGCGTCCAGCTATAAGTCCTACATGTTGCATTATAATTTTCCATCATTCTCGGTGGGTGAAACAAAGCCAATGCGTGGACCAGGCCGTCGTGAAGTCGGTCATGGCGCATTAGCATCTAAAGCCCTCCGTTATGTGGTGCCTTCAAAAATAGATTTTCCTTATACCGTCCGTGTTGTTTCTGAGATCTTAGAATCCAATGGTTCTTCCTCCATGGCTTCTGTCTGTGCCGGCTGTTTAGCCTTGATGGATGCAGGGGTTCCGGTCAAAGACATGGTCGCTGGTATTTCAGTCGGTTTAATTTCCGACGAAACCCGTGCCGTATTAATCACCGATATCATGGGATTAGAAGATCATTTTGGTGACATGGATTATAAAGTTGCCGGTTCACTCAATGGGATCACCGCTATTCAATTAGACCTGAAGATTAAAAAGCTTTCTTTAGATCTGTTGGAAAAAGGCATGGCCCAAGCCCGTGAAGCACGTGTCATGATTTTAGAAAAAATGCGTGCCGCCATTGCAACACCGCGTGCAGAAATGTCACCGTATGCACCGCGCATTGTTACCATTCAAATTCCTCAAGATAAAATTGGCGAAGTCATCGGACCCGGTGGTAAAACGATCCGTAAGATGATCGAAGAAAGTGGTGTTACCTCGATCGATATCGAAGAAGATGGTAAATTCGGACGCGTCTTGGTGGCATCTCCTGATAAGATTAAATTGGAAAAAGCTGTTGGGATGATTAAAGGTTTGACCCAAGAGCCTGAAGTGGGTATGATTTATGATGCAACAATCAAGCGCATCATGAATTTCGGTGTATTCGTAGAATTTATCCCTGGCCGTGAAGGTTTGGTCCATGTCAGTGAATTATCGAATACATTTGTCAAAGATGTGAATGAAATTGTTAAAGTTGGTGATAAGTTTAAGGTGAAACTCGTCGAAAAAGACGAAATGGGACGTTTTAACTTGAGTAAGAAAAAAGCTGAAACTGCGAGTTAAGAAACGCTCATGAAGATTGAGCATATCAACGAGATTAAAGGTATTATTATCTTAGCGATCACGTTAATTGTGCTCGCGAGCCTCGTCTCATTTACACCTTATGATTTAAGCTGGAATATTTCAAACCCGTATCATCCAGCGCATAATTGGATAGGAATTGCCGGTGCTTATGGTGCCGGCATTCTTTTTTTTGGGCTGGGCTACAGCGTTTATTTCCTGATGGTGATTGGTATTTTCCTCAGCTGGAACAAATTTGCCCACCGTGATGTTAAATTCAACTTCTTTAAATTAACAAGCATCATCACTTTATTTGTAGTGATGGCGTCCTTACTGGCCTTAAGCGATGAACAAAGTTCCCGCGAACAGTTTTTACGCGGGGGTATTGTGGGTGCTGGTTTTGGCCATTTTCTTGAATCCTATCTTAGCCGTTTAGGCGCTTTCTTGATTCTTTTTACCTTTGGGGCTTTAGCGTTAGTGATTACCGGAGAATTTTTATTATCTCCATTGGTCATGATGATTTGGCGTAAAACATTTGAGACCGCTAAAGGGACCATCGATAAAGTGAAGGATATGCCTAAACCGGCATTGCCTAATTTTAAAAAGCCCGGCGTTAAAGTGGAAGAAAAGCCTTTGCCTAAATTGGGTGAAAAGGCTGCGGCTGCTGTAAAGCCTGCCATTGAAAAGCCACAGCCGCCTAAAGCAGTTGTACCATCAGCTCCTGCGCCAGTCTCAGCACCTGTACCTGCTAAGCCAAATATTCATATTGTCAAAGAAGAACCGTCCGTCAAAGCTGCTGATTTAAAACCAAAAACAGTGGGTGAGTATCATTTACCTTCCGTTGATTTATTAAGTGACCCTCCGGTCGTGACCAATACACAAATCCAGGAAGATTTGATGAAGGGTTCACGCATGCTTGAAGAAACATTGGCTGATTTTGGTGTCAATGTGAAAGTCGCTGATATTGAACGTGGGCCAGTCATTACCCGTTATGAACTGCAACCGGCGCCGGGGGTGAAGGTTGGAAGTATTATTAATTTGGCCGATGATTTAGCCTTGGCTTTAAGTGTGCCGGCAGTACGGATTGTTGCGCCTATTCCGGGGAAAAATCGGGTAGGGGTTGAAGTGCCGAATGGTTCATCCGCGGCGGTGTATTTAAAAGACCTGCTTATTTCTTCGCAATTCCGTGATTCAAAATCTAAATTGACCTTAGCGATTGGTAAAGATATTTCCGGTAAGCCATTGGTGGCTGATTTGTCCGACATGCCGCATTTATTAATTGCCGGTACCACCGGTTCCGGTAAATCCGTGTGTTTAAACAGTTTGGTCATGTCGATTTTATTTAATGCCTCGCCGGAGCAAGTGAAATTCATCATGGTTGATCCCAAGATGGTGGAAATGGTGCTTTATAATGATTTGCCGCATTTGATTTGCCCGGTCATCACTGATGTGAAAAAAGCCAATGCAGCCTTGAATTGGGTCGTGGGTGAAATGGAAAGCCGTTACCGTACACTTTCTAAAGAACAAGTCCGTAATATTAAAGCGTATCATGAAAAAGGCCATCAAATGCCTTATATCGTGGTCGTGATCGATGAGTTGGCCGATTTGATGCAAGTGTCTGCCAAAAGCGTGGAAGGGGCCATTGCCCGTTTAGCACAATTAGCCCGTGCTGTTGGTATTCATTTGATTTTGGCCACCCAGCGTCCATCCGTGGACGTTATTACCGGTGTCATCAAGGCCAATTTTCCAGCACGTTTATCTTTTAAAGTCGCTTCTAAAGTTGACTCACGCACGGTCTTAGATAGCAATGGGGCGGAAGATTTATTAGGTAAAGGGGATTTATTATTTGCTAAACCCGGCGATCCAAAACCAACCCGTGGCCAATGCTGCTGGGTGTCTGATGCGGAAATGAGCCGCGTGATTGATTTTATTAAAAAACAAGCAAATCCGGAGTATAATGATAATGTATTAAAGCCTCAAGCAACCAGTGGGGGTGCCGGAGGCAGTGAAGATAAAGATGAAGTGTATGATGATGCCGTGCGTGTCGTGATTGAAACTAATCAAGCTTCCGTAACGATTTTGCAACGTCGGTTGCGCTTAGGCTATTCACGTGCGGCACGTTTGATTGATATGATGGAACAGCATGGCATTGTCGGGCCATATGCCGGCAGTAAGCCACGTGATATCCTCATTGATCGTGAAAAGTGGCTTATTGATAATATGGGTAAAGTCCCGCAAGATCCGCAAGTTAATGACAACCAATCAGCCTAAATCAACAGTATTAAAAGACACACGTGTAGCCAAAGGGTTGACACTTGATTTGGTGCATGAAGCGACGAAGATTCCTTTAGATGCCCTAAAAGCTATTGAAGAGGGTTATTCGGTACGTATGCTGACGCCGTTTTATTTTAAAGGTTTTATTAAAATTTATGCCGAGTTTTTGGGGCTAGATGTCAAAGACGTTTTTACGCAATATGGCGTGGATAAGCCGCCGGTACCAAAACCGGTACCAATGGGTAAAATCAGTATTAATCAACAGGGTCCAAAACCCACCAGCGAATGGCTAAGCAATATATTTAACGCAAAAAATGCATCATTACTGGGCCGGGTGATTGTTCTTTTAGTCGTGGTATGGGGAATATTTAAAATTGGTGGGTGTACGGTAAATGCCATTAAGAAATGGCCGAAGGCTTCAGTCAAGCTTCAAGAAAAAGCCGTTAAAAAAGATATAAAGAAACAAAATACTGACGAAGATGTAGTGAGTACAAAAACTCTTGAGAAATCTAAGGCAGCAAATACTATTGAAGCAGCGAGCACCGTGCAAGGCGTAGAATTGGCCGTGCATGCTAATCGTGATAGCTGGTTACAGGTCAAGGCCGATGATAAAATCGTTTTTCAAATGACCATGAAAAAAGGCACCATGGAAATTTGGACAGCACAAGACCGTATTGAGTTAACAGGCAAAAATATTAATGAGTTAGACATGGAAGTCAATGGCAAACATATTGGTTTATTAGGATCCAGTGAGCGTAAGGCAAAAAGGGTAGTCATTACCAAGGAAGGTTTGACGGTGAAGAAATGAAAACCATCAAAGACTTCCAACAGGAAAGGCTAACCGCCGGCCAGAAGGTCGGCGTTATCAATTTAGGGTGCGCCCGGAACTTGGTGGATGCCCAGATGATGCTTGGCCGTTTAAAGAAAAATGGCCACCGCATTGTAGATGTTGAAAAAGCTGACACGGTCATTGTGAATACCTGTTCTTTCATTGCAGAAGCTCGTCAGGAATCAGTAGATACGATCCTTGATATGCTGGAATTAAAGAAACAAGGCAAGATCAAAAAAGTCATTGTTGCCGGCTGTTTAGCGCAGCGTTATGGCAAAGATTTAGTTAATGAATTCAAAGATGTTGATGCTTTTGTCGGAACGCCAACGCTTAACCGCGATAATATGCCTGAGCAAATGCAGTTAACACCGTCTCATTTTGCTTATGTCAAAATTTGTGAAAGCTGTTTTAATGCCTGTTCATTTTGTGCCATTCCAAAGATTAAAGGTAAGTTTGTCTCGCGCACCATTGAATCCATTGTCAAGGAAGTGACGGAATTAGACCGCAAGGGTGTTAAAGAAGTCAATATTATTGGGCAGGACATTACAGCGTATGGCATGGATGTTTACCGTGAGAAATCATTGGCGCGTTTGTTAAAAGAATTGGTGAAGGTGTGTAAGAACATCGAATGGATCCGTTTATTGTACGCCTTTCCTGCACATGTGACGGATGAATTGATTGAAACTATTGCCAATGAGCCAAAGATTTGCAAATACATTGATATTCCTTTGCAGCATGTCAGCGATCATTTATTAAAAGAACAAAACCGTAATATCACTACCCAAGGCACATTAGATTTAATGGCCAAGTTTCGCCGGATTAAGAATGTTTTTATCCGTACGACATTCATTGTGGGTTTGCCTGGTGAAACAGTCGCTGATTTTGAAGAACTTAAACAGTTTGTGAGCAAAGAACGCTTTGAGCGTGTAGGGGTTTTTGTCTATTCCAAAGAAGAAGACACGGTCGCCATTGATATGCCGCATCATGTGGCTGATAAAGTCAAACGTGCCCGCATGGATGAATTGATGAAATTGCAGCAAGGTATTGCGCGCGAGGTGCAATCCACTTTTTTAGGACGGACTTTGCGTGTCTTGATTGATGAAAAAGAAAAGAACAGTGAAGGCGTTTATATCGGCCGCAGTGAATATGATGCTCCTGAAGTAGATGGTGTTGTTTACGTGCATACGTCAAAAATCCTCAAGAGCGGTGATTTTGTGGATGTCAAAATCACGGATGCCTACGAATACGATTTAGTCGGTCAACACGTATGATGAATTTGCCTAATATACTTACTCTTTCCCGGATAGGGTTTGCGGTCATTATCAGTTATTTTTTATTGCAGCAGAATTTGTGTGCCGATGTAGTAGCTGCAGTCTGCTTTGTAGTGGCTGCGTTGACAGATTTGTATGATGGTTATTTGGCGCGTCAAATGAAGCTAGCTAGTAGCTTTGGTAAAATCATGGATCCTATCGCAGATAAGATCCTCATGTTATCCGTATTTTTGACCTTGTCTATTCTTGGCATGGTGGCATGGTGGATGTTGGTGATTATTGCTGCCCGTGAGATTTTAGTCACCGCAGATCGATTATTCGCCATGCGGTCAGGACGTGTATTGGCGGCTGAACGCGCGGGGAAAATTAAAACTACGGTTCAAATGGTCAGTGTTGGGATTATTTTGCTTTATTTAATCGTTCAACAATGCCCATCTCTAGAGGCTTGGTTTTCATCAGTTCAAAACGCCTGGTTAACGCTGATTAATGGTTTGATGCTGATGGTGGTATTTATTACCGTAGTATCGGGTGTGGCCTATTTTCGCAGCAAATTAGATATTCATCGTCGATCAATATAAGTAATTGTGAGGACAATGTGACAAAACAGGTGTTAATGAATCCGGTATTGAAAATGTTGACCACCTGGTTTGGTTTGGGTTATGTGCCCGTAGCACCGGGTACAGCGGCTTCAATTGCAGGGGTGGTACTGTCTTTTATTTTAGCCCCATTTAGTTTTTGGTACTTAGCTGTCCTTGTGGTCCTTTTTGCTGTAGGTGTTATTGGTAGTACACAATTGGAAAAGGAAATAGGTGAAAGCGATCCCCGTTTTGCGGTGATTGATGAGGTGGTAGGAGTAATGGTTGCCTTGGCTGGCCTACCGGTTACCTTTCCCATTGCGATTTGCGGATTTTTCTTGTTTCGCGCCTTTGATATGTTTAAAATATATCCTATAAATAAATTTGAATCCTTACCCGGTGGGTGGGGCATCATGATGGATGATATCATGGCTGGTTTATATACCAATATCGTTTTACACATAGCCTGGGCATGGGCGATGAGTCGTTAGTAGCCATGTCATTGCGAGGCCGAAGCAATCTTTTTGATGCTTAAAAAAACTTAATTAAATACAGGAGATGAGACGATGGAAAGCAGTAATCCAACATTAAATGAACGCATTTTTACCAAAGCTCGTGCTGCTTTAGGTTCTGGTACTACTATGACGGTACAAGGCACCGCTAATAAAGCATTGATTCTTTTAGGAATTCTTTTATTAACCGCTGGCTGGAGCTATACGTCGGCTTTTAAGCCAGACATGATGCCTGTGGTGATGGGCGCAGCGATGGTGGGCGGTATTGTTGGTTTTCTTTTAGTTTTGGCAAGTTGCTTTAAGCCAAATTGGTCGCCGGTTGTGGCTCCACTCTATGCAGCGTGTGAAGGTCTTGTTCTTGGTGCGGTGTCAGCTCTTTTTGAGGCTAAGTACCCAGGGATCGCTGTACAAGCCATGGGATTGACGTTTGCAGCGCTATTTACAATGTTAATTGCTTACCGTAGCGGTTGGATTCAAGCAACAGAAGGTTTTAAGCGCGGCCTGATGATTGCTATTATTTCCTTAAGCGTCTTTTATTTGGTAGTTTTTATTGCTGGTTTCTTTGGTATACGCGCTCCGGGTTTTATTAATGGTGCCAGTCCTTTAGGGATTGCTTTTAGCATGTTCTCCGTCGGTTTAGCGACCTTATTTCTTATTCTGGATTTTGACCGTATTGAGCGCAGCAGTGAAGAAGGTTTAGAAAAATACATGGAATGGTACTGTGCACTTTCATTGATGGTTACCTTAGTATGGATTTACTTTGAAATGCTTCGCCTCTTATCCAAACTCCAACGCCGTGATTAATTGTAAGATAATGTCATTGCGAGGCCATAGGCCGAAGCAATCTTTTTACGCCCCAAGTTCATTGCAGTTGAACTTGGGGTTTTTTATTTCTTGGCGGATTTCTTATTTACTTCAAACAGGATATCAGCAGCAATAAGGGTGACGGCTAAGATGATTAATAGCCAGCTGCGGGGAGTGAGCGCTTTGTGTTCGATGAAAAGGCGTGTTTTTAAGTGAAAGAAAATCAGTAATACCGTGATCCATACAATGCTTTTATGTTCTTTGCTGAAAATCAAGCGGTCTAAGCTAAATGGCCATTTTTCTCCCCGCGTATACGGGATAAGGCAAGGGACCATGGCGGGTACTTTGCTGCTGTAATCCTTATAATTCTCCCCAAATTTAGCCAATAAATCCTGTTGTTCCCCTTGCACGGTGCGGTAATAGACAAATGCCAGCGCGATCATAAAAGCTAATCCTGCCCAACTCATTTTTAAGGTGATGACAAAGCCGAGGACAATTAAGAAGGTGCCTAAATACAATGGATTACGCACAAAAGAATAAGGGCCGGAGGTTGTTAATTTATCATTCTTGATCGCATAACCATTGGACCATAAACGGATCAGTAAACCGGCGATAATATAGCCAATCCCTAATTTTAGCGAATGTTCATCGCTTGAGCAAAAAATCAGAACAATAATACCAAAAGGGTACATGATGGCAAAGCGGGGTTTAAACCAACGTTGGAAGCGATCTTTCATATTCATGGGCGTTATTATACCTATATTTGTCATTTGACCAAGAAGTTAATTAACATCTTTAAGGCCGCATTGGCTGCTTGGGTTTTGATGCGTAACCGTGTGCCTTTAAAGTAATAATGTTGGGCATGGCTTTGTTGGGCTGTATGAATGGCAATAAAGACAGTACCAACAGGTTTTTGAACAGAACCACCGGTTGGACCGGCAATTCCTGTAATGGCAATGCCAATATCCGTTTTAAGGATTTGCCGTACGCCTTTAGCCATTTGTAGGGCAACAGCGCTACTAACGGCGCCATTGGCGGTAATAAATGCTGCCGGTACCTTTA
>Ga0206954_1133_pt2 | contig 18805 bp, 18 predicted proteins | sample Alteio_BWOrgHeat_37_FD_153250 | JGI IMG/M metagenome (GOLD analysis project Ga0206954, IMG submission 153250) | Enriched cells from forest soil in Barre Woods Harvard Forest LTER site, Petersham, Massachusetts, United States -... | ecosystem: Environmental > Terrestrial > Soil > Temperate forest >...
CGGGCATTTTCAATCAATGGCAAAACCGGGGATTATCTATGCTGATTAAAACATGAGCAACCTCAAAAAAAACTAAACATTAAAATATTTTATTATGAAAACTATAACAATAACCACATCAACTTTATTTTTATTGGCCACCCTTAGCTTTAACGCGCATGGCGCAGTCCGGCTGCCTTTTAAAACAGATTCGGCTTCGGTTACGAAAGATATGGCCTGGGTTGATTCCATTTACGCAAAAGCTTTTGCGCAGCAGGATACCTCATTGTTTCTTAAATGTTATGCTGCGGACGGCGCGATCATGGCTCCCGGCAGACCGGTTCTTCAAGGCAAACCAATGTTGGTGGCTTTTTTCAACTTCGGTTGTAAAGCAGGGATTAGAAATATTGCCTTTTCAAGAAAAGGATTATATGGCTTTACGGACCAATATGTTACCGAACAGGGACAATTTGAGCTGTTTGACGATCAGCAAAAATCAATCGCAAAAGGAAAGTTCCTGACGATATGGAAAAAGACGCCTCAAGGATGGAAAATGTTTCGCGACATGATGAGCGACGATGCCGCTCTTGCCTTGGGAGGAAAAAAATAAATGTGCAGACTGCGGGTAGTTTATTGCTGAAATGCGTTTCGGCGCGGGGCTGTTTTCTCAAGGTTGGTTTTTTACGCAGATGCCCCTGTTTTAATCAGCATAGATAATCCCCGGTTTTGCCATTGATTGAAAATGCCCGTAAATGGGCATTTTTCTTTATTTAACTATGTATCCTGAACAAAAAATGGGTAAGTGCATTTTGGATTTTTTGTTTAGGAACACATGCTGCGATCGATTCACCTATTAGGTTGCTCCATCAAATACAAGTCGAGGCCGGCCCCCCAGTAATCTTTCTCCGTTTTGACGACTTCGTATCCAAATTTCTCAAAGAATTTAAAGGCAAATTGAGAGGTCGTAACAACCAACTTATAAACGCCTGGGTCAGCTCGCAGGATATTTATGCAATATTCAACTGCCTCTTTACCTGCCCCAAGCCCTTTAGCATCTGGATGAAAAAATATCCATGTTATTCTTCCGGACTTATCTGAAATATTGACGTAATAGCCGGTACCTCCGATAATTTTGCCTTCGTGCTCAATTGTCAGGTAGGTTTCACTATGTTGACTTAGGTATTGTTCAAAATCATTTACTTCCTCCGGAGCAAAATATTGGGGGACATTTAACATGAAAATAGCTATCAACTTGTCCTGGTCAGCTACATTAAAAGATCTGATTATCATAAAATTATACTCAGCGTTTCTTTGCTACCTCGTTTGCCGGATCAAAAAGGTTTTACGTTCTTCAAAATTGTTTTGTGCAACAGGCAAAACAATTTCTTTAAATAGAATGCTTAAGGGTTCAGGATGTAGTGCGGGCTTCTGTGTCTTTATGTTAAAGTAAACAAATTTCGTCCAAAGCATTGCTTTCAGCTCAGTCATCGCCTCATCCCACATACGCATTTCTACAACCAGGCTCCTGGACGTTTCTTCGATAAGTTGGGAATCAATTACAATTGATTCGCCCATATTGGCCGGTTTCAAATAGCAGATTTGATTGCTCGAAACGAGCCACACAAAACCGCCATCGTTCATGTTAGCGAAAACGTCCAAATTGTAAGCATCCAACAGCTGATCCTCCCTTGCATTTAAAAAATAATCCAAATACCGGGTATTATATAAATGATTAAATGGGTCGCAATCCTGAAAGCGCACTTTAGCTGTTGATTGAAGTATGTTTTTCACGAAATATCAGTATTAAATTAATGTTCATCAGATAACACCGCAAAAGTAATGCTGCGGGGAAAGACACATCTTGTATAAACCCGACAATTTACTACCGGGGATCACCTACCCTACCTTATAGCCGGCTTACCAATTCAGCTATCCTGTTTGAAATTCCTACTTCATTGTCATACCATGCTACAACCTTCACCAGTTTGTTTATAGTTTTGGTCATACTGCCATCAACAATTGATGAGTGTGTATTGCCGAGAATATCTGACGACACGTAAGGTTCTTCTGTGTATTCCAGGATGCCTTTGAGTGAGTTTTCGGCATAGTATTTAAACAAGTCGTTTAGATCGGCAACAGATACCTCTTTCTTAAGATTAATTGACAAATCCACTATCGAAGCGTCGATAACCGGGACGCGATAAGAATAACCGTCTAATTTCCCTTTCAGGTTTGGCAATACGTCGCCGATTGCTTTGGCCGCGCCTGTGGTTGTAGGAATGATAGAATAAGTTGCAGCACGCGCCCTTCTTAAATCTCTATGGGGTGCGTCCTGTAAGTTTTGATCAGCTGTAAATGCATGAACGGTGACCATATAACCGGATTCGATCCCAAACTCTTTGTCAAGGATATACAAAGCCGGGGCAATGGCGCCCGTAGTACAGGATGCGGTTGAATAAATTAGGTCATCGCCTATAAGTTCGTTATTGACCCCGTGGACGATGGTTTTTATGCCACCGGAAGCCGGCGCTGTGATCAAAACCTTTTTTGCACCGGCATTGATGTGTGCAGTTGCCGTAGTTTTATCTGTAAACCGCCCGGTTGATTCTACGACAACATCGATACCCAAATCTTTCCATGGGAGCTTTCCGGGATCTCTTTCGCTAAGCATCAGTATTCGTTTTCCATTTACTATCATGGCATCCCCGTCAGCGAGCACTTCTCCCGGAAATCGACTGTGAGCGGTATCATATTTAAGCAGATGGCTTAATGTTTTGATATCTGTCAGATCGTTTATCGCTACAACTTCTATCTCTGGCTTGTTCTGTAATGCCCGAAGGGTCATTCGGCCAATGCGGCCGAATCCATTAATTGCAATTTTCATTTTGTTTATATTAAATCGTGTTACCCAAGTTTGTTTAGTAAACGTCGCCGCCAACTACCTTGAGCGATGTTCGGAACGCCCGGCGATAGTCGGAAGGAGTAGTCATTAAGTGCCTCAAAAATGTTCGCCTCATGGAAACCAGGCCGCCGAGGCCGCATTTTTCGGCTATACTTTCCAAAGGCATATCTGTATCTTCCAGGTATTTACGCGCGGTTTCAACTCTAAGTTTTTCTATGAATTTGGCCGGAGGTACACCGGTTTGTTTATGAAAGACACGTGTAAAATTCCTCGCACTCATATTTAAATGATCAGCTACCCGGGCTACATCCAAAGGCTCATGGAGGTTTTCACGAAACCAATTATGCAGTTTTCCGGCTATATCGGAACTTTCGTAAACCGGCAGCAAGTTGCCAAATTGAACCTGGAAACCGGGCCTGCTTAAATAAAAAACTAATTTCCGGGCTACCTGGATAGCAATATCTTTTCCGTGGTCTTCTTCTACCAAAGCAAGCGCAAGATCAATCCCGGAGGACACTCCGCCTGAAGTGTACACACGTCCGTCATTTGTATAAAACGCGGTGTTGTTCACGTCTACCAGGGGATAGTCTTTCTTTAATTTTTCACTCAATTGCCAATGAGTGGTCGCTTTTTTCCCGTTTAACAATCCGGCCTCGGCTAAGGCAAATGCCCCACCGCAAACCGACCCGATCCGGCGTGTGTTATTTTCATTGATGAACGATAACCAATTATAAAAATCATTGTATCCCGACTTTTTTGAGGCACGAAAGTCATTGCCGGCGACTATCAGTGTATCAATGGGCGTTTTAATTTCCATTGCGCAGTATTGACAAACTATTTCCATTCCGGTCGGGGTGCAAACTTTCTTATCCATAGTCGGAGATGCGATCAAAACATCGTAACCCGCTTTGGAACCTGATTTGCTCAAACATTTATCAGCATTGGTGAAAACATCAGCCGGGCCTGCAAAATTGAGCAGCATGTTACCAGACATAGCTACAATTACAACCTGTTTTCTTTGCTGATTATTAATGGCCATACATTCATCATAACTCATATAACAAATTTAAACCATATATTAATTGTCTCAAAGGACATAAATTATACATTTTAGGCCATTTAAAAATTCTCATATAACGGTTCCTGTCAGCTTTTCTGTGAACCGGTTGTGTAAAACAGGCTAACCTTATACCGGTTTTTTTGACCATTTCCGAAAAAGCGCTTGTTAAATCCGGTAATTCGGGTGGGCACCATTAAAAAAGACAATAAAATGATTTTTTTAAAGTGATTTTTCATTGTGATGAGTATCTCAAAAACGACCTTTGTTTATTTGAACTAACTCGCTACGACTTACAGAACCGAGTAGTTTTTATAAAGTACGAATAACCAAAAGTGTTTTTTATGCAAAATAAACTTTAATCAAAAAGTTTATTTTGCATAAAAGCAACAAATTGAAAACCCGATGAAATATAAAGAATACCAACCCGGCGACCACCTAAAAAAATATATTGATGCCTATTGGCTATTGGAGACAGACTCCATATACCGACCGGTTTCCAGGAGATTTTTCGTGGATTGCACCACTGAGATCCTCATAAACATGGGTACGTCAACGCCCTATGTTAACTCGGTTATCCCGCTTTCTCCAGGGAATGTCTACATAGGCGGCACTATTACCCGGCCGAACGAAGTTTTCAGCGTTCCGAACAGCTGTTTCGTTGGTATCCGCTTTAAACCCGGGGGCATTTCTGTTTTTTACAATCTTCCGTATAATGAGTTAGTGGACCGGGTTGTTGAGTTTCACGATAGGCAGTTGATTTCTGTGATTGACTTGGACGAGCAACTACCTGAACGATTGGACAAGTTCTTCTATTCAAGAATAAAGGATAACCATTCTACAGGAGTTCGAATAGCTGGAATGATAGCAAATTTCAGGGAAATAACCTCTGTTGATTGGATTGCAAAAAATTATAATTTGAGCACGCGGACCCTTGAAAGGATATTCAATAGAAGCATTGGAATTCCGCCGAAAGAATTGATTAAAATCATGCGGTTCGTCAACGTTCGTAAACGAATAATACAGCAGGGCAACACCAGCGAGAGTTTGTTACAAATTGCCTATGATGCCGGTTATTACGATCATGCGCACCTAACCCGTGAATTTAAAAAATATTCGGGGTTGAACCCTTCCGAAATTAAAAAATGGACCGTGCAACCGAATCATATCAGCTTAAACCTGTAATTGGCAACATTGGGATCATTTATACGGCGATGTTTGATTTTTGAAAGGTGACCGGTGTTATACCCGTCCATCTTTTAAACGTGCGTGAAAAAGCACTCAATTCATTGTAACCAAGCATATAGGATACTTCTTTTACAGGGTGAGAGCCTGATTTGAGATATGTAATAGCCAGCGCTTTTCTCGCTTCATCAGCAAGCTGCTGAAAATTAATTCCCTCATTCTTTAATTTTCGTTGCAAAGTGCGCGGGCTGATGTTAAAATTTGCTGCGATGTCTTCGAGTGAAATAAGACCCAAATAAGAGTTTTCGAAAAGAAAACTCAAAATACGATTTTGCAGCGGCTGAGTTTCATGGAGAGGTTTTTTGAGGGAAGAAATCTTTTCCAGGAGTACTTTTTGTAATTCGTAATTTGCTGTTATAATAGGTTCATCCCAATATTTTTTGTCGAAAGTTATCATATTTTGTGGCGCGTCTAAAATGGGTACAGCACGCATCACCCGTGCGTATTCATCGATATCACTTATCGGGCAACCATATGTAACGGCGTTTGGCGTTATTTTTTTTAACATAAGGCCGTCAAGTTCATGAATAACAAATACCATTAACAGATCGAGGATTTGCCTGGCCGCAGGATTATTATGGCAATCTCCCGTTTCCGGGATAAACCTGATTATAAAGTTGTCGGTGTTCAGCGATACTTCTAATTTGAAGGCGCTCGTAACCAGATGTGTAAATGATGCTGCTATAGTTATGGCATCACCCACGGTATTGCTGCTTTTAATAATATCGCCAACAATTCCTATTGCCGAAAGCTGTAACGATTCCCCAAAATGCAAGCCAAACAGTTTGTCCTTGCTTAAATGAACTGCATTGATCCATACATCACCAACTTGTTTTGAGGTGAGGTTGGTATCGGGGTCCTGAAGATCGCTAATGGTGATATTTGATAGTTTGCACAATGTTTCAGGCGAAATATCACGCTGTACAGCATAGGCTATTAAGGCGATAATGAATTTTTTTTGTTGGTCTTCCATTATAAATTTTCTATATAACTAAAGAATATTTACCACTCCGAAGGAGTCCTTCGGACAGAGAGCACAAAGGAAAAGCACGGAGAACACAAAGCTTTAACAGTTTGTGATTTTTTTCTTTGTGTTTCTCTGCGCCTTCTCAGCGTCCGCCAATTTGGCGGATAAATTTTTTTATCAGTTATTTTGGCCGTAACATAAGGCCGTTATTTTAGACTGATCTCAAATATAAAAAAGCAGACTCAAGTATTTAGATTTTGGCGCGAAATGATAAAGAGATGTCGCCAATAGATAAGCGTCAATCCCGAGCAATTAACGGGTAAGTAAAACAACACCTCGCGGCTATGCGAATTGTCCTGGTTGTGCGCAACCAGGACAATTCCTGACTCAGTTTTTATTTATCAGTCAACTCATCAATTGCAACCTCAGGTGTAAGCGATCTATGTGTTTTTTCGGTCACGATTTCTTTTTCAAGTCTAAAAGAAACGGTTTTTGTTATATCTCTTGATGAAGTGCCGATCTTTACTTTGTAGTCGCCTGCATCTGCGATCCAGGCCGATCTATCGGTATAAAAGGAAGCCAAATCGGCTGCACTTAACTTAAATACTAAAATTTGCGATTGACCGGGCGCCAATAACGCTGTCTTGGCGAAACCCTTCAATTCCTGTTCGGGCTTATCAATGATTTGGCTTGGCGCGCTCAAATAAAGCTGAACAACTTCCTTTCCCGCAACCTTACCAATATTCTTTATGGCGACTTTAATCGTAATGCCATTTTTAAAAACGGGCGAACTTGCTTCTACATCGCCAACTTTAAATTTGGTATACGACAAACCATAACCGAATTCATAAGCAGGTTTTACGTTAAACGAATCATAATAGCGATAGCCAACATAAATGCCTTCCTGGTAATTAACTTCTGCAGGCCTGCCAAGCATCGGGTTAACTATTTGCTCCGGTGGCAAAGGCAGGTCCGTGCCCGGAAAGTTATTCGCCGAAGGCACATCCTGGTAGTTTACCGGGAAAGTGGTTGCCAATTTACCTGACGGGTTTACTTTGCCGCTCAACACGTCCGTGATGGCGTTGCCCGCTTCCTGGCCAGGCTGCCAGGCCAGCAAAATGGCATCGGCCTTATCGCGCCAGCTGACCGTTTCAACCACCCCGCCAATATTTAATATAACCACCACTTTTTTACCTTTCGCGTGGAAAGCGTTTGACACGTTCTTAATAAGCCCTTTTTCAGCGTCTGTTAAAGTAAAATCATTTTCCACCTTACGGTCGGCCCATTCACCTCCATTTCTGCCGATAGTGATCACAGCGGCATCGCTGCTATCAGCATCCTTGCTAATCGTTCCGGTGGCGTCCATTTCCGGGATGGCCGGTGGGATAATAAAAAAGGGGATATTTTTTGGCTGCTTCGCCTTCATGTCTGCCAGGTAGTCGATATAACTATTTGCCAGCTGTTTCTGCACTTTGTAACCGGCATTGTTTAAGCCTTGTAATAATGATATAGTGTATGCCTTATTTACAGTGCCACTGCCGGTGCCACCGGCAATAAGATCATAAGATGCATTCCCAAACAATGCCAGCCTTTTCCCGGAGGCAAGCGGAAGAGCTTCGCCTTCATTTTTTAACAGTACCATGCTTTCAGACGCAGCCACGCGTGAAACCTTGGCATGAGCCCTCAGGTCAGGTTTGTTTGAGTATTTATAACCCTTAAAGACGGGGGTTTTAAGGATAATGTTTAATATTCTCGCCACATTGGCGTCCAATTGGCTGATACTTAAAGTTCCTGCATTTACCGCCGCTACGATGGCATCCGACTGATCGGGGGAACCCGGCAACAGCCAGTCATTACCTGCGTTCATTTGCGCCACGGCATTACGACCGCCCATAAAATCAGTGACCACGAAGCCTTTAAAACCCCATTCTTCTTTCAAAATGCCGGTCAGAAGATCTCTTCTTTCGGAAGTGTAAACGCCGTTTATTTTATTATAGGATGACATCACCGTCCATGGCTGTGCTGATTTAACTGCAATTTCAAATCCTTTCAGGTATATTTCCCTCATGGCCCTTTCGCTCGCAACGGTATTTACCTGCATCCTGTTGGTTTCCTGGTTATTTGCTGCAAAATGTTTTATCGAAGTGCCCACGCCATTACTTTGAATTCCTTTTACCATGGCGGCAGTCATACTTCCCGATATGAGCGGGTCTTCTGAATAATATTCAAAATTTCTTCCACACAGTGGATTGCGATGTATGTTAAGGGCCGGGGCAAAGACAATGTCAACACCATATTCGTGTGCTTCGTTCCCGAACGCTGCACCTACTTTTTTAACCAGCGCCGTATCCCACGATGAAGCCAGCAAAGTGGCAACCGGGAAAGCGGTAGCATAGTATGTGTTTTTGTCGTTCGGCCGGGTGGGATCGATCTTTAAACCCGCCGGTCCATCCGAAAAGGTTATAGAAGGGATACCCAAACGAGGGATGGCATGGGTGCGGCCCGCCGCACCAGGAACTTTTTCCGGGATATCATAGGCCCCGGGATCGGTCGGGGGCAAAATAAAGCCGCCAAGGTCGATGGGTTTTGGTTTTTCACCTTTAACAGGTGGTGGCATGCCTGGCATTTTAAAGCCCATACCCGCCACCAGTTTTGCTTTTTCCTGCAAGGTCATGGCCGCCATAACCTGCTTTATGCTGTTTTTACCTAATTGAGGGGGCTGCCTTTTGACCTGCGCCGCAACAGTTGAACAAAACAAGCACATCAACAGAAATAATGCAGTTGTTTGGCTGAATTTGTGATTATTTTTCATCTTTATGACTTAAGGCACTATTGATATGATTTCTGGCAGACCCACCTGCAAGCAGATTCCTTGCAGGTGGGTGTTAGCCTGGTTTAGTTTCGAAGCCTTATGAAATTAATTCCCCCAGAATTTATCTTCGGCGATCAGATCAGCTGAGAATATTTCAGCTTCCGTTATCTGACCGTGTTCCACGGTATACACATCAATGTTATCCACATCCAAAATGCCTCCGTCAGGCTGAGCGCCATTCCAATGCAACAGGCAGGCAACCCGGTTCCCGTTAACGGTTGTTGATTTAATTTCCGTCAATTTCAGGCTATTGGCGGAGAGGTCGAACATTTTACCCACCATTTGGAACACTTCCGGTTTGGATTTTTTCAGCCCGGATGTACTGTTGTTACCGGGCTGGATCCACTCAATTTTATCACTTAATAATGAGTCGATTTTCTCATTATTACCTTGTTGTCTGGCAGTTAGAAAATCCATAACTACACTTTTAGCGTCATTTTTCATTTGTTGTTTATTTGATCGGTTAATATTTTTTTTCTGTTTTGTGAATCGCCATAACAAATTGTTAATCACGAGACCGCAATGGGTGATATTTCATCGATGTTTATAAAATCAATAATCTCCGGGCTTAACATTGCTGCCTGGCTTATGTACATGCCATGCGGCTGATTCGCCATCACCTTTAGTTTACTGTTTCTCAATAGCTGGTGAGTAGGGACAGCTGTAAAGTCGAGCGGGCTGCTTACATCTTTATCGCCATGGAGCAGTAACACCGGGATATTGATTTTCTTCAGCTCATCCTCCTGGTCATTATTAAAAACAAGCCTGGTCATTTCCATGGAAGCTCTTAATGAGCCTTGCAGGACAATGCTGACGGTCCAACCCGTCATTTCCTTTGAAACCGTATTACCCTCGCCGGAAAGATCAAAGAAACCATCCGCTAAACTTCGAACATAAGCCGGCGTGTCAGCCTTTATTGCCGCCATTAAACTGGAGGCCAGCGTCGGATCAGGGTTCGGGTAGGGTGAGATGGTGCCCATATAAACTGCGCGGGAGACCCTGGCTTCCCCATAATGGGCCAGGTACTGAGTGATCACCGCACAACCCAATGAGTGACCAACCAGGGTAAGCTCATTTAGATCGAGCTGATTAATAATGGCTGCAAGATCATCCGCAAGCGTACCGCAATTGTAGCCATCCCATGGCTGATCAGAACGGCCGCATCCTCTTTGATCGTAGGTAATACAGCGGAAGCCTGCTTTGCAGATATCATCCATTAAATACTCCCATGAATGACTGCTAATAACCCAGCCGTGTACAAAAATTACCGGCTTCCCGCTTCCATAATCTTTATAAAAAAGATTTAAGTTTTTCTCGATTTTAATTACTGACATAATATTTGTTTTTTGTTGAACCAAAGTTCACGCTAATGTGCCTTTTAGGCTTTATCTATCAGCGACATTCATTTATCATTTCGCGCCAAATTATTAATACGGGAGTTTGGAAGGTCAATAAAAAAACGGTTATTGGGTTAATAATGAAGGCTGCCCGATCGCAGCGTCTCCCCGCCAGAGTTGATTTTTTGCAAAAATGCGTCCAAATGAAAGTTGAACAAAACAGGCTGCTCCATCATCGGCACATGGCCGCACTTATCTATCCATATCAATTCTGAATTTAACAGTAGACTACGAAATTCTTCTGCTACATCCGGAGGAGTTACCCTGTCCTCTTTTCCCCATATCAGCAGTACCGGAACGGTGATTGCCGGTAGCTCTGCAGAAAGGTTATTCCGGATCGCAGATTTTGACAATGTTAATATGCGCAACGCCTTTGCCCGGTCATTTAATGTTTCAAAAATCTCATCGACTAGTTCTTTTGTTGCAATCGCCCGGTCATAAAAGGTAAACTCGATTTTCTCCCTGATGTAATCATAGCTTTTTCTCCGTGGATACGTTCCGCCAAAAGCATTCTCGTACAAGCCGGAACTTCCGGTTAAAACAAGCCCTTTTACGTGTTCAGGGTAGGCAAGCGTAAAAGCTAGCCCAACGTGTCCGCCCAATGAATTGCCTACGATCACCACGTCGTCCAGCTTGTTGTACTTAAAAAAACGCCGAAGGTATTTCCGCAGGGATTTAACGCCGAGGGTAATAAGTGGTATGTCATGAACCGGGAACACAGGCGCCAACACCTGGTAACGATCGCTGAAATGATCAATTACTGCTTCCCAATTGCTCAGCGCGCCCATCAGTCCGTGCAATAAAACGATAGGCTTACCTTTTCCGGTAACTATAAATTTAAATCCGTCCTTTTCAATAGTTTGATATTTCATATTTTTCAGTAAAATTCAGTCGGTTTATGATAATCAAATCAACTACCGCTCACGTCGGCAGCGATCGGGCTTTAAGATGCCCTGCGACAACAAAAAATGCCCCGGAACATCGGGGCATCATCAAACACTTGATTATTAAGGGGGCCTGGCAGCAACCGATGATCATTGCATTTTTTTGACGCTCCTTGCCGGCGGTGCATCGCTGTTAAACATGTCGCGATACATTCTCCAGCCGTCGGAGGTTTTTTTCCAAATGACGAGAAATTTCCCTTTGCCTAAAGACGTATTGTTTCCGTCAAACATTTCATAATTGCCCTGTTCCGTAACATATTGATCGGTTAAACCATATAAGCCCAGGCTCATGAACACGATATTTCGGACACCGGTTTTATAACCGAATTTATAAAAAGCCAGTAAGCCGGCTTCCCCGCATATTGCACTTGAATTTGCAGGCAAAATACACGCATCCGGCGCATAACAATTGAGAAATATGGAAGAATCGCCTTTTATAAAAGCATTACCATAGGCCTCGTTGACCTGCCTGAGCGCTAATTTTACCCTACTTGAATCCCCGCCACTTGTTATAAAAGTATTAGCTTTAGTTTTTTGGCCAATAACAATTAATAATACTATTATCAGACCTTTGAAATATGTTTTTTTCATTTTCTATGAGTTTTAATTTTTATAAAATTGAATTACTTTGCAATAATAGTATTATTCAAAACCTTCGTTTTGTATAGAAACGACAATCTGAAAATCCTTTGATAGTTGCTTGATAAGCTTCTCTGTAAGGCATTCAAAGCAAATACAATCCGTTTTCACCAGGGCCTCCTGCAAACGACCATGTAATAAGGGAATCTTTCAAATCCTTTTTATCCCTTTGGTTTTATTGCTTTAAAGTTTTAAAAAAAGCCCGCATATCCTCTGCTAAGGGCTTGGGATCTTCCAAAGCCACAAAGTGACCTCCATGGGGCAGCACTGTATAATGTTGCACGTTAAGGCTCAATTCGGCCAGGTCTCTTGGAGGCACCGGGGTCAGGTCGCCGGGAGGCAGCGCAAGCGCTACAGGAACAGTAATTTTTGTACCCGGAGCGATAGATGGAGAACGGCCCTCAAGCGCATAACCGTAAATGGCAGTGCCGCCCAGGTCAGATACCCAATAAAGCATAATATTGGTAAGGAGCTCGTCTTTGGTAAAGCTTTTTTCAACATCGCCGCCGCAATCACTCCAATCTCTGAATTTTTCGATAATCAGCGAGGCTATACCGACAGGAGAATCCGACAGACCATAATTAAATGTCAGCGGCTTGGTCATTAACATGGAAACGTAAGCACCCGCGGGCTGAAACCTTTGCTGAAGGGTAGCCAGGAATTCCTGGCTGGCCTTAGAGAGTTTTGAAGGATCGGGCACAAAGGTATTATGATAACCAATATCGGTTAGATGAAGCCCGATGATGGCATCCGGATTGATGGTGGCCAATATCTGAGAGGTAACGCCGCCGCCGTCTCCGCCTGCCGCAGCAAACTTTTTATAGCCAAGCACTTCCGTCATAAGTTTCATTAGCAATTTTCCCGTCGTTTTTAGCAGCGGCCCCTGGTCAACCGGCATATTATCTGAAAATCCCGCCCCCAGGGATGGGACGATCACGTCAAACGAATCGTTTGGATCGCCGCCATATTTTGCCGGATCAGTAAGCATTGGGATCAGCTTTTCATAACGGTAAAATGAATCCGGCCAACCGTGTATAAGTATGATCGGCGTTGGGTTAGGCCCTTTGCCGTGCTCGTAGATAAAATGAATATTAACGCCATCAACCTCGGCCTTAAACTGATGAAAGGTGTTCAGTTTAGCCTCCTGCTTGCGCCAATCATATTGATTGAGCCAGTAACTGGTAAGTTCTTTCATATATGCCAGGTTGCTGCCATAGTTCCAGCCTGATCCTTTGATCTCGGCGGGCCAGCGGGTTTGTTTTAACCTTGCATGAAGGTCATCAAGGATGCTTTGCGGGATGTCAATTTTAAATGGTTTCAGCTTTTTCATATTTTCCTCGTATTTGTCGCTGGTTTGTGCTGATAATGAGCCTGAAAGGAGGCTGGTAATTGCAGTTAAGATGATAAGCTTTTTCATGATGTGTGATTTAATAATTAAGATACAAACGGGTAATGACAACCCTATGTCAACCGACTTTATCAATACTCCGAGAACAGGATAAATGTTAAAACAGTCCCTGGTTTTCGGCCAGGGATCGTTCTTATATCACTTTTTTACAGGGTTGGAAACGTATGCCTTTTCAGTTTGAGTTTTTGTCGCATAAAGCATGTCACCCATCCATGCTTTATGTGTATTATCAATATATTTTTGGATAAAAAAGCGCGATATGAGATTCTTCTGATGGAAGAAATAAGTCCATTTTACAATCGTTTTATCCTTACCTAAAGCCGAATATTCAAATGCCCCCCTTGCCTTATATACAAACCATTTTAAAGGCAGCGAAGGTTTTGTCAGTTCGTACTCGAATTTACACGGCCCCTGGATAACCCTGATACTTTCAACAAGGGTGTCGCCGGTTGAAAAATATACAATCCTTGAATCACCTGCTTTTGAAAAATTGCCGACAAAAGGCCTTGTCCTTGTAATTTCAGGTAAATTATCATATTTCCTGTCTCCGGCAACGCCTTTAAAATCGAGATCCCCGGCTAATGCCCAGGTATCGGCAAGCGGGGCATTAATGGTATCTGATATGGTAATTTTAACCCATTTTTCAGAACCTAAATTTTGAGATACCGGGAAAAAGCATAGCAGAATTATCGCTGCTATAACTACTAACGAAGCATAAATAATATTTTTTTTCTTTCTGTTCATATCTTTCACTTTACTATTAAGCCCTACGAATTGATGGCATTAGGAGAAGTATTAGCAGTTCTGTTACGGTCTACCCAAAAGCCGAGCAAGACGAAAAGCCATAAAACCTGGGTGCTCCAACCTATTGCCATTACAGATGATGGCGGCGGTGACATAAGGCCGGCCAAATGCACAATTACAAGAAGTACGATCATTAGCCAAAATCCCCATTTCCCGGCGGGATTTTTTGCCTTTGTTGTGCGCATGTAAAGTACCATGCCGGTAATAAAAAGAATGCCTTCCACCAATGCTGTCAGCAATGGCCAATTCCATAAGCCCAGTCCAACCTTAGGAGAGTCTCCCGGATACAAAGGCAGATCGGGTATATGAACTATCAGGTCAAGAACCCAGTGGCTTAATACACAAATTCCCAGCACTACGGCCGTTTTTAAGTCTTTTTTAAATAGCCAATAAATCAATCCAAAACAGCCGGCCCAAAAAAGAGACATCAAAAGACTATGGGTAAATGGATAATAAATAAAGTCGAGCGGAAATTTTGTATTTCCAGGCTGAATAGCAACCTTTTCCACTTTGAGCAATAACAAGCTTGGCCACAACAGATCAGCAAACTGAACAGCCATAAAAATTAGTCCGAGAGATAGTTTTGGTGCGAATTTTTTGGCGCCCAACCCAAATCCAAAATGTCCTATTACCATGTGATTGAAATATTAGATTCTACTATAGGACAAAGAAAGCTTTGTTAAAAAATTTTATTTTGTACAAATGCGACAATTTGAAAATGATTTGCCGGTATTATTACACTAATCTTTTTAGTGCCGTAATAGTACCTGAATGTAATTTCTCATGAAATGACAGGAATTCCAGACCATCATCTATGTTAGTTACCCTGGTGCCGAATCGCGTAGACCAGGGGGTATAATTGCTGAAGACCCGGTTGTTGTAATCAGTTTCCAATTGGTCCAATGTACTAACCAGCAATTGTTTGAGGTGTACGACATCGTCCTCGCTAAAAATCCCGTCCGGTTTGGAACCAGGCTTAAACTTTTTTAAAAAATCATCGCTTATCAAAAGTGGCAAACCGGCTTTTTGGTAACATATTCCTTGTTGCACGGCTACCAGGTGTCCCATATTCCAGCTAATGTTGTTGCTGAATCCACGGGGAATTTGGTTAAGTTGTTCGATACTAAGGTCTTTTACCTGTTCAAGCAGTGCATATCTTGCATTTCTTATTGTTTCTATTTGCGTTGTCACGGTTATCAACTACGGGACTTGAATTCGTTGTTACGTTTAGTTTAACCGGATAAAAATCAGGTTTAGCACGGCAAAATCTCTTGTCATATGATAAGAAATTTAATTCTTTCCGGAGCTACAATGTGACACGAAGAAATTGGGGTGATGCCTAACTATGGAGCGATATAATAAAATGGGACTAGCTGCTATATTTTCCTGGCTGAAAAAAATTAATTCTGCGAACCCTAACAAGAAAGGTCGAACTAAAAATATATGGAAGATTTTACAGCGATTTTAAGTTATGGACACAAGTGGAAATTTATTTGCCTTTTAAACAGTATTTTACAAAATAAAACACTTAACACTCCTCACTGAAGGGCTTCGCGAAGCTATAATCTCCAGGCATTGGAGTTTGTAGCTAAAATCAATGAACATCGGTGACTTTTACTGGCACTACAACCCTTACGCTATAATTGCCCTAACGGCTAAAAGTTATATCCTACGCTAAACTTTACGCCCACATCTAAAAGGCCGCTCTGGCTATTGTCATTGGTAACGATCACCCGATGAATATTCAAAAAAGGATTCATCGAAACACTAATGTTGTCAAAATTGAATTTGCAGCCAATACCCATCAGGTAACCTACCCCCGACTGGTTGTTAACTACTGTTTTGTTTGGATTGCCAACTTTAAAATCAGCGGTCACTCCTACATCGGCGTACACATTATCTAAAAAGAAAAACTGCGCATAAACAGGGACGGACACCATTTCAACCTTACCATAGAAATATGATGATGGCGGGGCATTTTGCGCAAAAATCTTTTCGGAGGTATTAGTCGAGAGTAATATACCACTTCCTATCGAACAGAAATCGCTCAGGGTCAACGTATAATTCACTCCATACAGTATTCCGATTTTAGCGTTTGGCCCATAATCGCCCTGCTTGCCCGCATCATTTTCGGCTACGCCTGTTTCAATTGATATATTGTTAACTGTTTGAGTATACGCATGTAGCGCCAGCCCTTGTAAAAGCAGTAGAAGCAAAATCAGCTTTTGTATTTTTTTATTCATTCTTAACATTGTCCTTATTTGTAGGCCTGCGACATTTTAAATTCCTCGCCGCCAGGTGTTTTGATATAGTGTCATTCCAAAATGAGGCGCAAAGGAAGGTAAGTATCCAAAAAACTACATTATGGTATCGACACATAGCTGGATGACGCCGACAGAAAGCAAGTAAATAATGACTTCAGTGACCAGGATCCGGCCAACCTAAAAAATGGTAAAAAAATACTTTCCTATAGACTTTGGCGAAGAAGTGCTCCCTTTCAAAAGCTGGCAAGGCTTATGTTAATGTACTGATAAACAAGAAATTAAAAAAAATTACCCAAATAACCTGCGTTACAGCCAAAGCGGGCGGTTGAAGTAACTTCCAAAAAACAGCAGGCTAATTATTTGAAACGTATCGACCAAATGTGATTTTCATCCGGCAAATAATTAATAAAATCCGACGAGGTAATTAATCGCTCATTGAAGCGTTGGGACGCATTTTTCAGGCCGATGGCCAACTTTTCCTGAAAGGGTTAGTTCGAATATTGGAAGGGTAATTCTACATGGAACATGGTTCCGTTAACCGGCTTTTTACCTTCAAACCATATTTTTCCGCCATGCATTTCTACTATCTGTTTGGAAATGGCAAGCCCGATACCAAAGGGTTGCTCACCCGTTGTTCCCTGTCTTTTGGCCTCCGTGAACATGTCAAATATTTTGTCGTGCATGTTGTCCGGTATTCCGATGCCGCAATCATCAACGGTTATGAGCACATTATCTTCCTTTTTAAGCATTAACACTTTAATAGTTGTATCGGGAGGACTGAATTTTATGGCATTTGCGATAAGGTTACAAATCACCCTCCATATGTTACCCCTGTTTACAAAAACGGTAAAATGACCAGCATCCAGCTCGATACGCTGCCCTTTTTCTTCTGCTTTTAATCGCATAAAACTGACACAGTAAACTAACAGCAAATGCATATCAACCGGCTCTTTTTTTATTTCTTTCGGACGGCTGTGTGTTGTAAGTAAATCGCTTACCAGGGCAAGGGAGTCCTTTCCCGAATGTTGGATCAACCTGAGCGTAGATCGATCGTTATCTGACCAACTGAATTTTTCGAGCATCTTAGCGACAGCAATAGTAATCCCGCCGATCGGTGCACGAAGATCATGCGCAACTACTTTCATGAGGTTGGCATTTTCTTCATAGCTCTGCTCCAGGGCAGTAAGCGCATTTTGCATTTGCAGGTTATAATCGCTGATTACCTTGTTTAAGCTTGTCAATTGACGAACGTTTTTCCTCGATCGCTTTAAGTTATACCACGCCAGCCCCAAGATAATGAGGATTAAAAAAGAAAACACAATTATTGCCGAAAGGTATGTCGTTTTCAATTGATCACTTTTGTTCAATAAATCAATTCTGTAACGTTCGCCTGTTTCCTTTAAGCCCTCGTCAATATCTACATGTTCGAGGTCTTTTTTTGCTTCATTTAAAGAGTCTCTAAGGAAGTAATAGCTTTTAGCGCTACTATATGCTTCTTTGTCGTTTTTTGTTTTGTCAAAATACTCCCACTTTAATTTTTTCCATCGTAACAGGATATCATCATCAATGATTCCTTTTCCTCTTCCCGCGTCTATATCACCTTCAATTTGGTGCATCATCTGCGCAGCTTCCTTAAATTGCAAAAAGTTTATGTATAGATATGCCAGTTTAATTTGTGCGGTTCTGGCATCCTCCTGGGGGTAACCGGGGCGATTATTGATGTCAATACTCGCCTTCAGGTAACTTTCAGCAAGGCTATAATTTCCCAGGGCGCTGTAAGTGCCCCCGAGATTGCCATCAACTACGCCCCGTGCCATTTCAGCGAACCTGATTTTCCCGGAAAAAAGATTAACGTTTTGATCAATATAGGTCAGTGCTTTTTTATAATAGAAAACGGCACTATCCAACAAACCAGCTTTTTCAAAGCACAGGGCGATGGTATTGATGCTGGATTGTTGAACCTCGCCTGTAGTGCCTTTGCAATAACTGTTCTCAACCAAACATCTTTTCATATAAGGAACAGCGTCCAGGTATTTTCCCTGGCGGTATAGGGTCAAACCTAACCTGCTCGTTAATCCAATGGTGCTGCAAATATCCAGGTGACTCTCGGCAAACAATCTGCCATCATAATAAGATCTAAACGCTTGTTCATATTTCTTTTCAGCTATTAAAATATCGCCATTCATTATTAAAGTACGCACGTATTCTCCGCCGAATTCCCGCTCATTACCCTTCAGGACAGTAAGCATACTATCAATATAAGGTTCGGCCCTGGTCGGTTTCTGTTTATAAACTAAATAATAAGTGATCTTAGCTTCATATTTTGA
>Ga0206954_1138_pt1 | contig 18756 bp, 16 predicted proteins | sample Alteio_BWOrgHeat_37_FD_153250 | JGI IMG/M metagenome (GOLD analysis project Ga0206954, IMG submission 153250) | Enriched cells from forest soil in Barre Woods Harvard Forest LTER site, Petersham, Massachusetts, United States -... | ecosystem: Environmental > Terrestrial > Soil > Temperate forest >...
AGCTTCGACCGTGAATTGAAACCGATACCGGCTGGTCGATGGAAGGGCCAACCGTATACTCGGGGCTTTGGGCGCCACCGCGAAGGCCATTGATCCTGCATCAATTACCGCATGGTCAATCAGCAATGACATGAGCCATCGCCGAGATTCCGCTGCCTGTCGTCAGAATTCCATGCGTTTCCTTGTCAATCAGCGCTGGCACACTTCATCCTAATACCAAACATCAATCGTTCAGAAGTCACGAGAAACACGGGCGGCGGCCAATGCAGACAGAACCAGACAATATTTCAGTCGATGAAGCCCTGCGGATGCTGGATCTGTTCGCGAGCTTTGGCGTCAAAGCCGTGGATCTTACATTCACCGATTGCAACGGCAACAATGACGCGGCCCGATTCCGACGCGCATTGCCGATCGACGCACTCCGTCGGCGTCTTCACGCCATTCTCGCCGATGCAACGCGGCGCGAGCTCAACGTCATCATTCGGCCACCGGCTGGCCCGCCCGTGTTTCTCCAGCTTGATGACCTCAATGGTGAAGCCGTCGCCGCAGTCAGGCCGGTAGCGTTCATGACGGTCGCAACCAGTCCCGGCAATCATCAAGCGTGGCTTGCATTCTCCGAACTGATCGAGGCAGAATTCGCGCGCCGATTGCGCCGAGGAATCGGAGCCGATCTCAATGCGAGCGGGGCAACACGACTTGCCGGCAGTCTGAATTTCAAGTCCAAATATGCGCCGAGCTTCCCAAGGGTGTCGGTCGTTCATGCATCAGTTGGACGTTTGACAACGCCATCCGAGGTCGAAGGGCTCAACTTGCTTGCCCCAGCATCCGCGCACCGACATGTCCCTTCCCGGCGCCAATGTGCCACGAGACCCCGAGGCAAGAAAGCTTGGCCGAGCTACGCCCGTTGCTTGGAAGGCGCACCGATGAATCGGGATGGCCGCTCGCGCGACGTGAGCGTATGTGATTTCACGTGGTGTATGATCGCTATCGACTGGGGACGGCCGATCAATGCAACAGCGGCCCGCCTTATGGACGAAAGCACCAAGGCGCAAGCTGAAGGCCCGCGCTATGCGCGTCGCACCGCGGAACGCGCGGCCCAAGCCGTCGCGAACAATCGCGCAGCACGTGACATCTCACCGTAGCCGGATTATCCAGCATTACGGAGATAATCCCGGAACGCTACGCTTCGTGATATTTCCAGTTGGGCCGGCTGCGTGCCAGGACTCCGGCCGAGAATTAGCTGAGGGTGCTTGTAGGACGTTAGTATAAGTATTCATAGCTGGAGGAGGCATCATCCATGATGGCGCTCCGGCCACCTCTACCGATATAGTCGAACCCGACAATTTATGGAGAGTTACCGCAATTTGTGATGGGAAGTTCTGCGGGCCAGAATAATTGTTAACGATGCCGTAATGTGACAGTTTCAGATTATAGGTCTGCCCATCATCGATCTCTACGTTGCTCGACGGAGCATAATCGACATCGAATCCATCTCCGTATTGATCGGTTTCACTATAAATCCATTCAAAATTTGTAGCAGTGGGATCGGTTGATGGAGAATAAACGCCCGTAGTCGCATGCCATGAAGAATCATTTCCAACTGGACTAGTTTCCTCGTATTCTCCGTACTCGATTTTCCCTGTTGGAAATAAGTGAATCATAGGCCCCTGAATTGGTTTCGTGTTCAGCTTCGCTCCGCCGAGGAAATCAGTTCTCACGCCGACATCGCCTTCGAAGTCAGCGTCCACCGTAAGCGGAGGATTGGGCGACGTATGGACGCCAATTGTGAACCGTGGGCAGTCTACGTTAGCGTACGGCCCGCCAATACCATCAATGATTGCTTCAAGATCGATGTTCACAGGCGTAATATGAAACGTCGCATCAGCGCGCGGGGTGTCAAAAGGACTCGTGGCGGTAAACTTAGGGTCGAATTTTTGAATTCGACTCCAGCCCGTCCCATCCTCATACTGAATGCCTGCGCCAATCGTGAGGCTGCCAGTCGCTTGCGCGTTGACACCTGCCTGAACCTCCCCATCCGCTTTGGCATAAATCTTAATCTGTGGCGTGATGCTGGTTGGAATTCCAGCAACCCAGATGACGATCGGCTCACACGGCAGCGTGTAGTAGTTAATTGGTTCGACGCTCAGCGATGCCGCGGCAGTGGCGCTTGCTGAGACATTAACGGACCCCACGACGGTCGGAATAAACCGGGCGAAGTGTACGTCATGTGCGGTGTCCAGCTCGATGTCACAGTCAAGGTACATTCCGACTGTGGCACTACCGTTAAGATTGACAGCTGCCGAGCCATTAGCAGCGCTTAGGTAGGGTGGAAGATTGAATGTCTGGCTCGGAGCCGTTGATACCATAGGTCCAACCGACGCAGTATGACCAATTTGGACGTTCGACCCTGTGATATTGGGGACTATGTTGGGCAGAGGCTGCGAAGGAGCACCCAACATGAGTGGTCCTGAATACTTGAGGCTTAACTTCTGAAAGACATCCGATAGTGTCGCGTCGGTCGTTTGAACGGTCGCGACGGTTCCGGTCTGAACGGCGGACACGATCTTTCGCATGATGCCGGGCGCCATCCCTCCTGCTATGACCATTCCAGGTTTGAGAGGTGGAATTTTACCGTTCAACGTCACGCTCGACGGCGTAACGTTGCTGAAGGTGACGGAGCCGTCCGCCGGTATCGGCACCACATTCGGTTGCGGAACGCCCGAACCACTTGAGATTCCCACGCTGTTCGTGTTGTTACTACTGCTTCCGCCGCCGCCACAGGACGAGGTCAAAAGCAAAATTGCTAACGGTGCAGCCAGCTTGGCTGAAAATCTTCGAATACTCATAACGCGGCTCCATATAGTTTGTTTGTTGAAGGAACCCGCGCTTCCCTCAGACACTCTATTTAAGGCGCCGATTGAAAGTCAAGAAAAAAAGTTAAGCTACGCCTTGTTCTTGTTAGGGGCACATTGAGTCCGCGCCGGGAACGATATCCGGGGAACTGCAATCCTCTATTTTCAGAGGCTGTCCCTTATCGATGATCGCCACTCTGTGCTGATCGTTCGGGCAACTTAGCTGAAGCCTAGTCTGTGCAATGACGCCATCGTTACTGATTGTTTGATTCTCCATACCAGTAGCCTCGCAATTGGATTGAGCTTTGACTTGGCTTGACCACTGAGCGAGGTCCTGTTTGTCCTGCTCTCTCTTACGAAATTTAGCTATAACCTTTGGGTTATGCGGGCAATATTCTGCGTTCGGATCACGATACGGAGGCGCACAATTGACGATCTTTAACGGCTGTCCTCGTTTAGCCACAGCTACCCTGACTTGACCGTCGGGGCATTTGAGCCAAGCATTGATTTGATCCGTAGCCCCAGTCGCTGTTTCAATCCCAATCACGGAACTGGATATCTCACATCCCGTCATAGACTTAACTTGCGTTCCCAATTGTGCCAGTTCTTGAGCTTCTTTCGGCGTGTGATACGTATCGGCTGCGAATACGTGGCCGGCAGTGAGAAGCAGAGTGAACGCTAGGAGACGACGTTTCATTACCGCTCATTGTAACTTCGATTATCTTAGCGTTCAAGCGGTATTTATGTACGAGGTCATCTCATCGATGGCATCCCGCGATAGATTGCCGTCGACGGGCTTGATGCTTGCGACCTCGTTCCCAAGCGATCGAGGCTATCGACGGTCGTGCAAAAAATCTCGGAATACCTGCGCTATTCCCTGACGAAGCTTTGAATCCACCGCGAGCCGGACGGCGGCACCCACCACGATCGCCAGAGCGACCCATGGGAATATGGGAGAAAGAGCATCCATGCCCTCTTTAGGCTGTCGGACAGCAGGGTTCAAGAGTTTGGCATGTCTGTTTGCTTTTTGAATGCGGCTGTATGCAGGAGTCAGAGGGGCGAATGTTAACCGGAGCCGGCCAATCAGAAACGCGATACGCAGTTGGGGAAACCCGCTGTGTCGAACGACAGAGCGGGTTACTCCCCAAGGCCCGCAAAGAACTCGCCGAGCGTCAGCCCCAACTTAGCGACGATCCGCTTTGCCATATCGACTGAAATCACGGTTTCGCCGCGCTCGATCACGCCCATGTATGCCCGCGCGATGCCGCAGTCATCGGCGAAATCTTCCTGAGACCGCCCGCGCTCATCTCGCCGCCGCCGCCGAACCTCAGCCCCGATTTTCACCGCAAGCGCTGATTTCTCTTTCATGCCCAATGATGGGCTTTAGCCGCGTCAAAACACCACGCGTAAAATCGACACGTTTAATACATAGACGTTGTAAACATGGCGAAATTTGGTATAATTCTACCATATGGCCTGGCCGGTTTGGTGACCACCCAGGCAGACGACCGGAAGTTAAGACAAAAAAGCACTTGATTCGGGGTTGTGGACGGGTGTATATTGTGCCCGTCCACAACCCATGGGGGTTTCAGATGACTGATTTGAGAGTTATCGCGCGTAAGGCGCTTAAACCAGCGGCGGCCCTGGCTTCTGCATTGTTCGTATTGGCCGCGGCCGGTGGACAGCGCGTTGATGCCAGCCCTGCGGGGCATAAATCCTCCAGACCGGCTGCAAGCGCACCGATGGATCGCCGCCCGACCGTAGCCGAGATTGATACCCAGGAAAACAGACAGTTGGCCCTTGATCTGGCAAGCACGTTTAACAAGAGTCTCGCCAAGATTTACATCGTTCAGGGACCCGATGCAGCCTTTGCCACAGCTAAGGAGCCGTGGAAAGATCAAAACTTGATGACTATGGCGTCAAAAGTACCGGACCGTCAGCTATTTGTTGCGGTTGTAACCATCGCGGAGCTTCCGGACCGTTCACAGCAGTTTGTTCAGCTGCAAGTAGATGGGAATAAGAATACTTGGGGAGGAGAAACCCCCGAAGAAGCCCGGCATGAGACATCCGAAGCCATCATGCAAGATGTCGCTCACACGACCCAACTGATCACGTTCGGTGGAGAACGCCTTAAAAATGACGGGATCGTTGAAACCAATCCGGATTCCGTTTGGGCAAAGGAGGCTGTTCCGTATATTGCTGGCTTTTCACGGGACAAAAGACCGAATGAAACGAATATGGCTGTGCTACGGCGCTACTTCGACAATAATAAGCTTGGGCCGAATTCGACAAAAGTAGCAACTGCCATCATCGACCTTCAGAAGACCGGAGCTCGTGTTGCGGCCACCCCGTCTCCTGATACAACGCCCGATACAACCGTTCAGACCGTGTCCTTCCAACCCTGAAATCAGGGCCCTACTTTGTCACTATTCTGAGGGCCAGGCGGCGGGGGCGTCACGGTAGACTGGGGCGTACTTCCGCCCCCTTTCGGATTAACCCATTCTCCCCCGCCCGGCATCGTTGCATTATGTTGCCAATTTGCATTGCCAAGTCCCACCGATTGCTTCTCATAATTTGACGCGGTCGGATTGTGCAACACGTCCTTCATCTCCGAATGTTTACCGCCCGTCCGCATGCTATAGGCCAGGGTCTGCATGTATCCAGCAGACGTTTGCTGCACCGTGCTCGCATCATCGGTACGGCTTTCGCCGCGTTGTCCGAGCCAGCCCATGACGTAGTTTGGCAAGAGATCAATGAGCTTAAAGGCTGAGTTCGCCAGCGTATAAACAAAGGTCCCGTAAAAGATGATATATCCCGCCGCTGAAATCACACTGTCATCCGAGTCGCCGTTAAAGCCCGACAGGTTGAATACCGTCGGCAGGAACGTAACGGCGACGATCTGATAAATACCGTTGAACGCCATCAACCCCATCACTAAGCCAAAAATCATCAGTGAGGGTCGCAGGACGAGCCCCAATAACATGCCCATACCGGCCATGAATTGCTGCGGCGCAAAACCTTCCCCATCCGTTTTCAGCAAGGCAAGAGATAACAACGGCATCCCAAGTAACGATTCAAATAACTGCATCATCCAGTTCAAAATCCCAAGCATGAAGCGCGTGAAGGGGATTAGCGCCAAAATATATCCCAGTGTAAACCCAAACGAGATCAAGACCAATCCAATCGGTCCCATGTAGGGACGAATGGCATCATCGCCCCCAATTCGGATGAGCTGATTGATCAGTTCAAGTTTCGTGCCGGAAGGTAAAAGCGTCCCGTTACTGTCGCGATTAAAGACATCCGCCCGGTAATCGTCCCTTAATTTAGTGCCATGTTCAAGTTTTAGAGCCGTTATCTGACCAGATGTTAATATCCCCTCGCCTTTGTCACTGGCCGCATCCTTCAAGACCCAATCACACCCTAACTGACTGGGATCATCCAAACAGGTTGCGACGTTGGGCGGCGTTATCAATCGAACCCCCGTCGCCATAAACTCCCGACCGTAAGCCGGCAGATCTCCCAGAGGATTGGCTGATGGCTGAGTCAATTGATGAAGTGCCGTGTACATCAATTCGTTGGCGCGTTTGGTCGTCGGGGTAAAACCCACGCCGATATTACTGGTGGACTTGGCTTGAACTTCCGTCGCCACCTTCCACGCATCATCTAACGATCCACTTCCCGCTGCGGATGGCCCGTTTGCCGAAGGAGCTATCATGGGCGTACTGCTATCCAGCACGGCCATGACTTTGCCGTTCTGATCCGAAATTGCATTCAACCACATGGGGGCGCTGGCCCATCCGTAGGTTTTCGTATCGGATTGCAAGTTGCATCCGATGGTGCCAACCCCGCAGTTTCCGCCACTGAGGTTATTCGCTAAAGCCGTGCCGTAACTGGTCAGCTCAGCGGCAACGCTTTGCGCCCGAGCAGCGGTATATCCATCCACATAAGCTTTGTATTGCGCGGCGATGGCTTGCTGGGTGAGTGCGCCCCAAGACTTCCAATCATAGGCTTGGCTTGAGCTGCCATTCCCCGCCCCGTTTACGTCCGGCCCATTTACGTAGTTAATAGCACTCTTTGCAACTTGCTGCGCCAATTGATATCCGGGACTGCTCGGTGAAACCAAATTAGCCAGATCACTCGACTGGGCGCTCAGAATATCTGATTTGGCGACATCCGCAGCGCTCAGCACGAATGGGAGGTTGTTAACGGCAGTGGTCGGAATTTTGATGCTGAGGCTGCCGCAACTTCCATCGGTTGTCGGACTCCCATTGGCATCAATTCTCTGACTCCCATCATCATTCAGTGCCCGGCCAAAACTGATGGCATAGACATTTTCTGCGGGAACCGGCTGTGGAAGCGCTCCATTCGTACTAACCGTGGTTTGTCCGGGAGGTGTTTGCGAGAGAATTGGGTTCGAGTGTGAAATCATCATATTCGCAGCATTTGGAAAACCGGAAGCATATTTGGTGTAATAGGCATTCTGCATGGTCTCACATAGCATCAAGGCATAGGCTTGATCGGCAACGTTGCGGGTGCTGGATAAAGAAAGAGGAACAGCATTGAGAGCGCCATTCATCGTCATCGACGAGCCGCCGGTGGCACTCGGCGATGTATTGATCATCATGTTGTCGGCAAAACTGCTCCATATCGCGCTAGCCTGATTTGATCCCCACTTGGCTAAAGTGATAACGATATACTGTCCGCTATTCAGACCGGACCCCAGCGGAACCAATAATCCCAGCGCAACAATCAAACGGATCGGTGCCCAGATATGATTGAACTGTTTGCCGAACGGCACTCCAGTGCGAGCCGTTTCCGCGACCGATGAAATAATAATCCACAACAAAATCACCCCAGCAAAGACGAGCATGATACTGCTGTAGATGGAGAACATCGTTCCGAGGCCGCTACTGATCACACTGTTGGCGCCGCCAAAGACGCTATCCATAAAATTACTTGCCAAATCCCCGGTCGCGGAAAAACTCCCTGCGGTCATGCCCGGAGCCCCGCCCGATGCGGCAAACGCATGGGCTGTTCCAAAGACCAGTCGGGATAGGGTCACGATGATGGCAAGGCCGCCTGTTACCAATACCCCCATGACGGAGGTGAAAATCACATACTGCCGCGTCACGAAAAGCCGAACTTCCGCCGTATCTCCCTCCCTAAATCCTTCCCACATCAATCTTACTGGCAGCAAGTTGGACCGTGCTTCCTCGAGTAGCTGAAAAACCCTGTAGGTTTTCGCGCCGCTAAGGGTTCGTGCCGGGTGATCGGCGGGCAATAGTCCCACAATGATGAGAACTTGCGCGAAGAGTTGTACCAACAGCGCGATAGCAAATCCAAACCCCTGGAATGACCGGTTGAGCTCCCAAAAAAACAGAAATTTCACAACCCTTTTGACCGGGGATGGGGGTGCTTTGCCATCCGGAATATTTGACACTCTGGCGGCTTTCTGTGCGGCCCTTGCTTCACTCTCTGCCTGAGCTTTCGCTCTCCGCGCAGCCTTTGCTTCACTCGACGCTAGAGCTTTCGCTGTCGCCTCGGCAGCAGCCCCTTCCGCAATCTTGTCCTGTTCCCGCTGCCACGTCAGCGCATTTTGATATTGCAGCTGTTGCTTGAGCGACATTCGCGCGACCTCTTCGGGTGGCGTGTTAATGATGCGCTGGATCTTTTTCGCGTAGGCATCGCTAGGTTTTTTGTTCATTCGCCACCTCTCTTAATTGGGTCGGAAAGGCAGGCCGACATAAGGACGCCAGCGCCGCACACACCAACGTGATTTTGCCGAAGAATTCGGAGCAGCCCAGCGCGATGGCGACCGCCGCGCGATCCGTGCCGACGGAAAAGTCGAAGGCGCCTGGAATTGTCCCCTGGCAAAGTTGCATGGCGGCCCACATCAATCCAAACAGGATCATGAAATCAGCCGCGATCAATCCCACGCAAATCGCGACCACGAGCACGTACTGACGCAACGCCAATATCCGTGCCGGACGCGCCATGTGAGTGTTCCATATCCATGACAACGGCAGGAGACTTAGCCGGGCCTCTTTGAGGAGAGCGTCAAGCGTTGGGCCTCCCTCGGGAGCCGGACCGTCCGGGGAAACCAGCCCAACGGAGACCAGCGTTTTTCCGATGGCCCGTGCCAACCCACGTGTCCGATCGAGATATTCTGTCGCCGCCATGCTTACCTCCGCCACTTCGAATCACACTTTCAAAATCAACCTTATCGCGCCTGGCGATGACCGTTAAGATGCAGTCTGGACAGCCGAGCAAGCGAATTCCGCAGCTTTCAGGATAACATGCCGATCATTACGCCGGTATGACATAAGGCTAAAGTTTTTGGCAAATTGAGAGGACCGTGGATAGAGGCCCGCTAGCCAGGATTGGCGCACGATCCGCGGACCGGCCCCGTCACCTCTTCGCGGCTTCGAAGATACGAATGAAACCGACGACGTTGGGCGACGGCGCGGGGGGAGACTATGTTCTTGCCAGTTTGCTTGGCTGGTGGGTCAAATACGCCAAAACCGCCTGATAATGGTCTCGGTGGCAGATCGACGTTATCCAATGCCCATTTTTCTTTTTCGTGATCCAATTGCTGATCATATTCCATTTCAGGTTCGGGCATTGGCTTTTCACACGCGTGCAAACAGCCCTTGCTCCTAAGCCGGTGCGCCGCATCTCCTCAATCAGTTTCGTCCGTCGGTTCTCACCATCCAAATCCAAATAGAACGCATCCGGAAGTGTCGCCAAATACGTCATGACCGCGGCATAGTGCTCGGGGCGACATGTCGAGGTCACCCACTTGTTATTCGCCTTTCGCGTGATCCATGTATCGAGGACGCCTACCGTTAGCTCAGCGTATTGTTTCCCGATCCCTTTGCGGATCGTAGTCGTTCCCACGCGAGTCCGCTTCATTTCTTGTATCAGGCAATCGCGCCGATTTTCGTCGTCCAGATGAAATGGAGCCGTTCGCTTTGCCAGAAACCTAATGACAGCGTCGTAATGGACCCGGTTGCAGGTCCTAGCCTTCCAATGACCCGTGCGTGATTTAGCGAGCCACAGGTTTATCGTCTGCCATGCCAGTTCGGGGAATCGATGTCTGAGCCCCTTGCGGATAGCTTTTGCTTTTAGGTTGGTGCGTTTTTGCGCTTGCTCCAATGAAGTTCGCATATCGCTGGTGATGTTCACGCGGCGTTTAAAACGCGCGACAGATTTCGCGGTTTTGCCTGTCGGTGGTTTTCTCTTCTCCGTCACAGCCGTTCGATTTCTGCAGTACGTCCATCTGACTCGCCGCCTCATTTTACTGCGCATTACGACGACGGATAGGCCCCACCTCGTCGCTTAAGCGCCGCCGTTGTTCGTGTCGGTGTCAATCCGATCACGCTCCCCTAATCGCGGGCGTTCTCCTGTGCGTGCATGTTGTTCCGGCCGTTCGGTTTGTTCGGCCTTTCCGTTCCGTATTGCGGTCTGTTTAAGCCTTACTGGACTGCGAACCATCCCCGCCTTTTTTGTGAAATCTACCTTCGGCCGTCCCTGCTGACTTCAAGGGCCGGCCCGCTCCATTCGCGCTTCGCGCTCCGTGTAGGCCCCGTGAAGTCGGGCCGAGCCTACGGCGATCGATGTTCACAAGGCGGCAATGGTGCAGCCCTGAACGTAAGGAACAGACAATGACAAACATCACAAACCAAAACGCCGAAACTGCAAAACCGCAGCCCGTCGCGAAATTCAGGATCGGTCCTGTCCACGCCGCTATCTGGGCGAACAAGACGGCCAAAGGCACCTTCTTCGGTGCGACGTACGAGCGCCGCTATCGCGATAGTGAAGATAATTATCAATCATCGCAAACATACGATGGTAACGCCTCGCTGTCGCTCTCGAAAGCCGCAGACCTCGCGCACACGAAAATCATCGCTCTGGAGGCAGCCGCGAAGCAAGCCGCCGAAGCCGCGAAGGATGCTTAACGCCAAGGGGCGGCGTCCGCGCCGCCCCGTCCCTTTATGTCATCACATGAGGCATCTCAGTCGTGCGCGATTTCTAACACGAATTTCAACCAACCAGAAAGGAGCCATCCCATGGCAAACACCACCAGCAATGAACGGGTAGACGTTTATACGCGCGTCACCGATCAAATCATCAAAGCGCTTGAGCTTGGAATCGCCAACAAATGGGAGCGGCCTTGGCGCTCCACAGAGACGACGTTTCATTATCCGGTCAACGTTGCGACCGGGAAACGGTATCGCGGCGTTAACGTCATCGCTCTGTGGGCCGAGAGCCAACTTCACGGTTATGCCGAAGCCCGATGGGGAACGTTCAAGCAGTGGTCTGAACGTGGTCAATCGGTCGCGAAAGGGCAAAAGGCCACGTTCGGTGTCCTATGGAAGCCGCTTGATCTCGAAACGCCAAATGAGCGTAGTGACGACGACCACGACGGCGAAACGGACCGCTCAAGACGCTGGATGTCCAGGGCCTTTCCGCTGTTCAACGCCGCTCAGATCGAAGGCTACGAGCCACCGCCCGAATTGCCGTTACCGCCCCAACTGCAACGTATTGCACACGCGGAAGCATTCTTCAGCGCGTTGGGCGCCGACATCCGGCACGGTGGAAACCATGCCTATTACAGAAAAACCTCCGATCATATTCAAATGCCCCCGTTTGCCGCGTTCCCCGACCCACTGGAGTATTATTCAACGCTCGGACATGAGGCAACGCATTGGGTCGGCGCGGAGCATCGCCTTGCTCGTGATCTCACCGGACGCTTTGGCACGGAGAGCTATGCAGCCGAAGAACTGATCGCCGAACTCGGTGCCGCGTTCATCGCCGCCGACCTTGGGCTCAGCCCCGATCCGCGTGACGAAAACACGGCTTACCTTGACCACTGGCTGAAGATCCTGAAATCCGACAACCGTGCGATCTTCACCGCCGCGAGCCATGCGCAGCGGGCGGCGGACTACATGCACAGCTTCCAGGCTCCCGTTCGTCCAGACTTCCAACATTCGACGCCGCAACTAACTCCGTGCTTTTAGAGTTCCGGTAGGCCATCGCCGGCATCATCAACTCCCGTCAGATATCGCCACGAATCTCCTGTCAGACCGTGGCACATGCCCTCTCTTATTACCGGCAGGATGCGGCCGTCGGTCGCTCGCATCAATGACGGATTTTCCCCGGCCTTCGCCCTTCCTCGCGAAACAAAATCCTATGACTCTCGCTTTCCCGCGCCCGTAATCGCCAAGCCGTTAGCGAGTTGCATGGGGCAGCTCTCACAACAACAGGAGACTAAATCATGATCATGACCCTCAACGCCATCCTTCACGCTGATTGCCTGCGCGCACTGCCACATATCCCAGCGGGAAGTGTCAACTTCGTCCTCACCGATCCGCCATACCTCGCACGTTACAAATCACGCGACGGGCGGAAAGTCCCGAACGACGATAGCGATACTTGGTTGAAACCCGCATTCGGTGAAATCTTCCGGGTCCTCGAACGCAACAGGTTTTGCGTCAGCTTCTACGGATGGCCGCACGCCGACCAGTTCATGACGGCATGGCGCGAAGCCGGATTCCGCATCGTTGGTCACTTCGTTTTCCCGAAGCGCTATGCTTCGTCGGAACGGTTCGTCCGCTATCAACACGAAGGCGCGTATCTTCTCGCTAAGGGCAATCCGCAATTATCCGCTCCGGCCATCAGCGATGTCATCCCGTGGGAATACACTGGCAATACACTGCATCCCACCCAAAAACCGCTATCGGTTTTGTCTCGGCTCGTGGAAGCGTTCTCATCGCCAGGTGGCACGGTCCTAGACCCGTTTGCGGGTTCCGGTTCAACACTGGTTGCCGCCAAGAAACTCGGCCGCAGTTACATCGGAATCGAACTCGACGTGGAGTATCACCGTATTGCCACGGAAAGACTGCAAAAGCTGTCGGCATCCGCAAGCACCGGAAGCACGCCAGCATACGGCAGGGGGCCGTCTCTTTGATGACCTTCCCCGACGGCCATCCCGATCCCCGCTACGTGACGGCCGGCGGTGACAGTCGCAACATGCATCGGTCCGGCCAGCGGAGATTCCGCCGCAACTGAACAGCCCCATCTCACACCCAAACAGGCCGGTTGGGATTTGGTCGCGTGCCTAGCGTTCTTGATCGATGTACTCGGTCACGAAAACTTGAACACTCGGCGAGATTGGATCTGGCACCTCACATGGGTACAATCAAAGCAGTCGATCTACCTGCTTGAGATGAGCCGCCGTGAGGTGGCTTCATCGCCACTATTCACACGCCTCCACCACCGGCACGCACGCGTCACACGCAAACACGCGTTCGATAACGGTGAGCAGCAAGGAATGCCTTTGGGTTCCAAAAACCATGATCGGTTTTTGGAACCCAAAGGCGCAGGCGCTGAGACGCCTTATTCCTTGGCAAAGGGGCAGGCCCCCGTTGCGACCCCCACAAAACATCAAAGCATGAAAGACGCACGCCCACGTCTCACAGACCATATCAATGTTCGTGTGACAGCGGATGAGTACGCGGAGGTTAGAGCGCGCGCGAAAGCCGCCAATGTCGAATGGTCCGTCTTTGTCCGGTCACTACTTCTCGATCCGTCCAAGCAGCAGCGAGCGCGTCGTAAGACTCCCGACACCGTGGCGTTGGGTCAGGCGCTCGCCAGCTTGAACAAGGTCGGCGGTTTGCTCAACCAGATCGCGAAGCAGGCAAACTTGGTCGGCGACCTGTCTTCCTTCCGCGAGGCGCAAGAAGACCGTGCGCGGCTGGCCGAGGCCGTTCGTGCTGTCATTGCTGCTTTGGGAGAACTGGGGCGATGATTATCAAGGGCCAAAGCCGCAAAGATGGCGCGCAGCTTGCCCGCTACCTCCTGCGGGAGCACAATCAGCAACGCGTGATCGTCATGGATCAGCGCGGCTCGGCGGCGGATGATCTTTCCACGATCCTACAATCATGGGAGGCTGAAGCCTACGCCATGTCACGCGCGCGAAAGCCGCTCTATCACATCCAAATCCGGTTGCCGAAGGGCGAAGCCCTAAGCGACGGCCAATGGCTTGAAACCTTGGATCGTCTGGAAGAAAGGCTTAAGCTCCAAGACCAGCCGCGCGCAATCGTGAAACACATTCTTAATGGGGAGGCCCATCTCCACATAGTGTATTCCCGCTTCGACGAGGAACGCGGTCGCTTGGTGAAAATGAGCCACGATGCCCGCGCGCATCACGCCGTTGCGCGCGAGATGGAGCGGGAATTCGGGTTGCGGGAGCTTAACAGCACGCCGAAGCGCGGACGAACCGGCAGCCAGCGAACGCGATCCCTGGAACATAAATTGGCGAAGGAAGCAGGCACAACTCGGCAAGCGGTTTGCGCGGTCGTGCGTGCCGTCTGGGACGCCAGCCGCACAGGACGAGAGTTTCAGAATCGGCTTGAGAAATTAGGCATCGACATGACGCCAGGGGAAAGACGCGATTACAACGTGTGGCATAATGGCAAACGCTATAGTCCCGTCCGGCTACTCGACGGTGTCGCCACCGCGGAGTTTCGCGCGAAGATGCAGCTTGATCCGCCACGGTTTACAGACCACGCCCGCGGACAAACGAAGGACGATCAAGTGAGGCCAGATCGTAGCCAAGGCACGAGCCGCAAAACGTCCAACACGCGACTTGCACCCGAGACACGCCGCGCCGATGCGAACGCGATCGTTGCCAGTCTCAACCGGCGGCTAAACGAGCAGCGTCCAAAGGAGCGCGATCGCGATGTTTAGTGGAGCCGGTTGGAGTGTTACGGATCAGCCCCATCGCGCGCATTTTGGGCATCACCTCTTTGCGATACTTCAGCCCTTCAATTGGAATGACGCCAGGCGGCAGGAACTCGATTCGAGTTACCACTTCACGCGGCTTACTGCCGTACACATGCGCCAGTTTTGGCGATTCCGGCAGACTGTCTACGCGCGTCAAACGCTGCCCGGTCCAAATGCACATGCCGACCTCATCAGAGCGTCTCTCTCGCCGATCAATCAGTCGTGTGATCGTTATGGTAATGCCCCGCGTCATGTCCTAATGTGCCATATTTCGCGCTAAAACACAAGCAATATCGCGATAGGCCCAGATCAGGCAAACAACGGATTTCCTTGAGGGATAGCTCTGATTCATGCTATAAATGGTTGGATGCACCGACGCACATCCAACCAGCCATATAGTCTTGAAAGCTGTCAATCAGCAATTAAAGCGTATGTGGTGGATTGCAAGGAGGTTGGGAAAACCCCCACTGAGGCTGGATATCGAGTATGGCATAAGGCACACCCCAATACCCCATCAATTGCCCCCATATACCGGCTCAGCTCTTGGAACGATATTCTCCAAGAAGTCGAAACCGACCTGAACTTGAATCAAGAAAAGTGGCCCAAGGATCGAAGCGCGCGCGCAATACGTCAGTTCCTTGAGTATAGCCACGCGCACGGCCAAGCCGTCCTGGTAAAGAACTACAATGAGTGGCGAAAGACAAATAAAGGCCCATCGGTCGCCACGATCTATTATCAGTTTGGCCCGTGGAGAAAGACCATCCAGTCACTCACAAGTCAGCCAACACTCTGATCTTTTGCTTTCCGGTTGCCCCGCGTGCGTGTCTGCCCGGTTCCCATAAAATACGTATCGAGTAGTCTCCCGCAATCGATTGCGAAATCAACATTGTCCTCCAGCCTTGACTCCCTTCCGACGTCGAACGACGCAAGCAGCAGAATGTCTGCCCGCCTTTCGATGAGCGACGCATAGAATGGCAGTAGTTGATTGTGCGGATTGTGGCGCTGTTCATCTATACTGTAGATTGCCCCATATAAACGAGCGGCCTCTTTCAAATAGGCAGCCGGTATCAGCCAGTCTATTCTCTGGCTGAACCCAAGCGAGATATCGACAAGTGAACTAATCGAGCGCCTCCTCATGCTGTCCGCATACAGGCCGTTTGCTTCGGTAACACGGTCCTCCCTCTCCATAACGGAAGAAGACGGTTCCGATGCGAGGCGATCAAATATGATCGTTGACAAGTGACCTTCTGCCAAAGCGACAGACGGTATGTCAGTCTCGTAACTTGCTAAGGTCAGTCGAAACAAGCGTTCAGCTTCAGCTAGGTTCCTCCGCTTGTGTTCTACTACCGCGCGGGCATGAAGCTTCGATCCAGATGCAGCAGCCTGCAGCTTCTCCAGATCATCAACAGTGAGATCATCGAAGTTCACCGCAAACGACAGAAGGTCACTATCGCATTTGTTAATTAGTCCGGGATGGTCGGCGAATATCGCGAGTTCCTGTGCTTGCCGATAGAATCGACGGCATGTTTGCAAGCCTTCTCTTCTCCACCTACGCAAATGCAAATACCCTAATCCCGTTAGTAGGCTCCCCAACAAGAAGGCGTCAGGCTTAGTTCCGGTTGAACGTAGCCGGCTTGCGTCGAGGAGTTCCATTCCTTGAACAATCGAGCCGCGAATATCATAGTAGCGGTCAAGCGAGCCTACGATTTTGATCTCAAGATTTGTCGCGAACCGCTCACGTCGGCAAATGCCAATCACGTCGAAAACATTGGCCAACTCGACCTCAATCGGATCGAGCGCAGTTATATGGTGCCAACTGTCGCGGTTGCAGGTGAACGCAAACTCAGCAAAGTGCTCAGAATATCGCTGTTCGATCACCCCAAAGTCACCGGATTCCTTGAGTTGGTTACGGGCAAACGCCTTGACAAAATCCAACATCCGCATGCGTCCATTAACGACTTCAACCAGGCTCTTTCTGCCGAGCGCATTCAGAAAATTTGGAACATCGTCCTCCTTAACATCCCTGTCCGCAATGACGGACATGGCCGCGTCGAATGTCCATCCATCAGCAAATATCGCCAAACGTTCGAATACATGCTTTTCCTTTGCCGTCAACAGATCGTAGCTCGCTTTTACTGCAGCGTAGAGTGTGGGATGTTCCAGCCCACCACCGTTATCCTTAAGAGACTGAATTATGTCATTTAGGCGAGAAACAAATTCTGTTATCTTCAAGCTCTGTATTTGAGAGGCCACTACCTCGATCGCAAGTGGGTTGCCATCGAGGCGACGGCAGATTTCCGCGATCGCTGTCGTGACGCCCGTCGAAACTCTGCCAGATACCCTCAGTTTCGATCTTTCGATAAAGAGGCACGTTGATGGGATGTTCGCCAGCTCGTGAATTGTTATCGGCTCGCTACGCGGAGGCAAGTCGAGCGGCGGAATGTGGAACGGCACTTCATAATCGCAATCGACTCTATCCCTGCTAGCCGCCAAAATGTGAATATCTGGATTCGCAGGAAGCAAGGCAGCAATAAACGTCCTAACATAATCGATTACGTGCTCACAACTGTCCAGCACCACGAGTAGTTGCTTGTTCCTCCAACCTTCAAGCAGAGCGGCAAATTGCGTCTGATCTGCCTGTGGACGCAGAGCCGGCTTATAGACAAGCAAAACTCGCTGAACCAACTGATCATAATCCATAGCGTCGTTCAGCGAAACGAACCACACGCCGTGGACATACGCGTTGGTGTCGGCTAGCTCGCGAGCAATCTCCATGACAATTGTGGTCTTGCCGATTCCTGGACTGCCCGTAACAGTCACAAGCTGATTATTGCGTACGAGGCTCTTGATCCGGTCCAGAAGAGGTTGACGCCGAATAAGAAATCGATCCGGCAGAACGGGGCAGTTGTTCCGCGGCTTCGCAGTTGCAAAGGAACAGAGAGGCAACTTGTCGCCACCCACAGAGCGCCTCATAGCGTCGCACGTAGTCCGACGTTCAAACGTGGGTGGGGAATCGCCGGATCGATACAGATTGTCGCACACCATCTGACATGCCGCCACGCCTTCGGCTTGGCAGTTTCGATTGCGCATCTCGTCAATCAGGCGATCAATGTGCCTCGCACCACTTAACCGGAGTTTCTTGATACAGTCCGTGACAGCTTCTGAGGTCGGCGGATGGCAATCCAAGTACTTTATTACTAATTCATCCTGCAAGTCCTGAAACCAGTCGCATTGCTTCCATTGGCAATCCCAGTTTTCAAGCAGTGGCCCATGGAAATGCTCAATAGCTTCGGACCAAAGCTCTTCCTTGCACAACCTTAAGAATGTCAAAACGTCAACATCAAGTCCCGCGGTGTTTACGTCAAGTTCTCTTGGCGCGCCGGTTTCGGCCTGACCGAGGATCGTGCCTTTCAATCGAGTGATCTGATGGCTAACGCCGCTTAAGGCTGAGCGGCGACTAGGGCTGAACGTATAGATGTTCTCAGCGATTATCGCGCGTTTAATGGTGTAAACACTTTTTGAGAAGTCGCGATCTCCCTTAAGCGTTTGCCAAATCGCATAGAGAATTGCGAGCGCCAGTATCTCGCTGGCAGGCCCGTAGTCGCGAGACTTATGCTCCGATACAAAACTCCCCGTTAGTTGGATATAGGCCTGTTGGCTAGTCTTGCGGTTCATTGTTCCTGATGAGGATTCGCGCTCACCGTCGCGATTACGTGTCATCGCTCTTCTCGCCGCCTCCTAGCGACCAGTCTTACAATTCATCCAATTTCGTTCTTTTCATCCATCCTACTGAGCAATCCGAACCTCTACAAAATATATACATGAGCAATTAAGTGCTCATGGTCTGGACTTCAATCAAGCTGCTGGCGTTCAGACGCCACGCTGATTGTACCGCACGAGTGAAAACCACCGAGCGCCCGGCCATCGCCATACGAAGGGAGGTGAATACCATGACCGATCCGTACGCTCCGTGGCTCGACCCGAACGGGACGATGAGCCAGCAGGGAGCCGCCAACATGGGCGGCTATCAGGCCAACAACGGCTACCTGACCCCGCAGGGTCAGAACGAGCCGTTCGGCGTCTACCAGACTCGCGTCGGCGCCTATGACGCTGAGCA
>Ga0206954_1139_pt1 | contig 18652 bp, 14 predicted proteins | sample Alteio_BWOrgHeat_37_FD_153250 | JGI IMG/M metagenome (GOLD analysis project Ga0206954, IMG submission 153250) | Enriched cells from forest soil in Barre Woods Harvard Forest LTER site, Petersham, Massachusetts, United States -... | ecosystem: Environmental > Terrestrial > Soil > Temperate forest >...
GTGATTTTTATAACATGGCCACGGATGGATTAAACATTTTAAATAAACCTCATTATGTACCTGAAGGGCTGGTATTCGAAGCTGCAGACCCATGGGGCAATAGGTACACTTTTTTGGAGAAAAGGGATTACACGGATTGATGAAAACCTTTAAAGTATTATATAATCAAAATAAGCTCTACAGTGAAATAACCACCGAAGCAAGCTATACTGATCAAAGAAGTGAGCTTTCGCTGCGCGCCGTTTTCAATGGAAGTGAAAAATACAAGATCGGCAAAAGGACGGTGGTTGTTTTTCCGGGTAACTTTTTAATATTGAATGAAGGCACCTCCTATGACCGGGATATTTATTCAAATTCAATAGCAAATACATTCGCCATTTTTTTCTCCGAAAAATTCCTCCGGGATTTTCAATATGGTTCTTCCTTACCTGACCGAAACCTGCTTGACGAGCCGATTGACAGCGAGATGCTACAACGAAGCACTTTTTTAGAGACCATATACCCATGCAAAGGGGACATTAGATACAACCTGGCGCATTTGCTCGATCATTTTAACGAAAATTCCGATGATCTTTTGCTCGACGACTACATTTATCACGCCCTGCTGCTTTTTTATCGCCTTTATTATAAAGAAGTATTGAATAAATGCAATCGTTTAGACGCCTTAAATGCGAGTACGCGGGATGAATTATTTAAAAGATTAAGCCTGGCCAAGGATTTTATGTTAAGCAATTATAACCAGGATATCAGCCTGGAGGATATCAGCGCGCATGCTTGTTTATCGCCGACTCATCTGTTCCGGACCTTTAAACAAATTTACAGCTGCTCCCCTCATCAATATTTAATTCAAACCAGGCTGGATAATGCAAGGCATATGCTTAAAAGTACTGACTATACCTTAAACGAAATTGTTAACCTTGTTGGCTTCACCTGCCCGAGCACATTTATCAAGCTTTTTAAAAATAAATTTCATTTTACCCCGGGGACTTATAGAAATCATGTAGCATAAGCCATTATTTTCAAGATATACGCGGCAGTTTTTACCGCAAAGAAATGGAGGCGGCACTGAGAACGGTGGGCGCCCGGTCGCTTTACCCCTCCTACCTCCCCGATCCCGATAGCTATCAGGATTGGGGGAGGTTATTTTTTTGAACCCTTTATGTGCTCACTTTGTACTTTAATAATAACATTTTTAACAAATTGTATCCTAATCAAGCTTTCGGTGTTGATATTTACGTTGAAAGTAAAATAACCTGGTTTTGCCTTTAGACAGATGATATATAAATTCTCAAGTTTTCCTAAAGGAAGATCAGCGGTTATTAAATGCTTTAGTTTGGCTATATTCCTATGGCCTGCTGTTGCTTTTACCCAAAAATACAGCTTTACAAATTACGGCATCGAGAACGGGCTGCCGCAGTCACAGGCTACGCGGATATTACAGGACAATAACCATCGCCTGGTAATAGCAACCTTTTTAGGGATAACCAGGTTTGACGGAAAAACATTTACACCTATAACCAGGGATAATAGTTTAATTGATTTTGTGGGTCTGTTGACGATAGACCACCGCGGAAAGATTTGGGCCGGCAATGCAAAAGGGCTTTATTCTTTTTATGCAAATAAGACGAACCGGTTTGTGGGCGATAAAAATGATTCAACGATCATAGCAAGTGACTTAGCCGCTGACCGGCTGGACAACATCTGGGGATTAAGAAACCAGCGTTTGTTTAAAATAAGCAGTGGCCACATGCAATATGTTAGTGTTACCGGGGGAGACGAAACCGTGACAGCAATAACCATAAATAAGAATGGCGAGGTAATGGCTGCAGCGCTGAACAAGGGGATATATTGTTTAAAAAATAATAAATGGATCAATGCAATTCCTGTTATTCTTCCAAAAGACACCAACATCAAGCGGTTTATCGTCGACAACAATGATGATGATGCCTTTTATATTACAACAGGTACTGAAGTATTTTATGTCAATAAAAATACCGCCAGGAAGATAAAAATAGACTTTCAAAAAAACGGCGTGAGTCAGATCAATTGCCTGGCCCAGGACAATTCAAATGGACTATGGATAGGTACAAGCAAAGGGGCCTATTATGTTAACAATAATGATCCGGAATATTTTGATGGAAGTAATGGGTTTACCAATTACCCGGTTAATGACATTTTTAGAGATTTTGATAACAATATTTGGTTTGGTACCAACGGAGCCGGCGTATTTAGATTCGACGGGAATAGTATTTTAATTCTGGACCAGGCCCAGGGCCTTACTGAACCAATTTTACAAATGACCTGCGACCGGAACGATAATATCTTAATGACAGGTGGAAACAAGTTAATGGCTTATAACAGGGGAAAAATGAGTCAAATTAAAATCCCCCTGATGGATGCGACAGATGTTTTTCATTGCTTGTATACCGACAAGGAAAATAACACCTGGTTATGCACGCAACAAGCATTATGGGAGGAAACAGGATCAAATTTCACCCGGTTTTATCCGAAAAACAAAAATGACCCGGCAATATTGTTTAATGCTGTAACGAAGGATTGGTTGAAAACCATGTGGGTGGTTACAAGCGACGGCGTTTATTATAGGGATAAAGCCTTTAAAAAAATAAGCGGCTTTACCGGTGTGTGCACCGGCCTGATTGAGACCGGCCCTGATTCGATACTGGTTGGCACACCTACCAGCTTATTCCTGGTAGTGGGCAAAAAAATAGACAAGAGCTTCAAAGCCGATTTCTTAAAAGGTTCAAACATAAACTGTTTGAAATATTATAAAGGGCGCATTTACATTGGGACTTTTGCCAACGGCTTATTTATTTGGAACCCTCATGGTGGCCCGGTTATTCATTTAGACGAAAAAAACGGGTTAAGCTCGGCCAGCGTTTACAGCATTGATATTGATAAGAACGAGGTATTGTGGGTGGGAACCGGGCGTTCAGTGAATCAATTTAAAATAAAAAACGACGGCACATTTCAAAGAATAATAAACGAAAACATCAGCAACCTGTTTGTCGAATGTGACCAGGATGCCCTTTTGTTTCATAATAACAAGGTTTTGATAGGAACAACAAAAGGCCTGCTGGTTGTTAAGAACGATTTGGCTTCCAACTCATTTTCCGCACCCTACACAACCATACAGGGTGTATCTTTTTACAACAAGCAAACCGTTAAGTACAGCTACAGCAATGGATATAAGGAACCCCAAAATTTAAAACTTCCTTATAATAACAGCCATATAACCATCAGTTTTGATGGCGTCTATTTAAAAAACCCGGACAATGTTTCATACAGTTATAAGTTATCGCCGCTAGATACGCGTTTCAGCACACAAGTAAACAATAATGTTGTTGATTATCCTTCGCTGCCGCCCGGCAATTATATTTTTTCCGTCAAGGCGTATAACTTAGCGGGGGCATCATCAAATGTTGCAAGTTTTTCATTCCAAATAACACCTGCCTATTATCAAACCGCTTTGTTTAAAGTAGCAATAGTTTTACTGCTTTTTGTAACCGGTATATCCACGTGGAAATATTTCAGGGTAAAAGAGGAGCAAAAAAGAAGACTGATAGCGCAGTTACGGTTGGAAGAACAGGTTAAGATCCGCAAGCAAACCGCAGAAGATTTTCATGACGACCTGGGAAATAAATTAACCCGGATCAATGTGCTTTCAGACATCCTTTATAAAAAGATCGATGTGAACTTCTCAGACCAAAGGAAAGTTATCGACCAGATCAAGGAAAATGCAGATGCGTTGTTTACAGGCAGTAAACACATTTTGTGGGCGCTTGATCCCGACAACGATCGGCTATCAGAAGTTTTGACGCATGTAAAAGAATTCGGGATCGATCTTTTTTTAAACACAGCCATAAGGTTTACGTCTGATTTAACAAACGAGGCATTTAAGGAAATTACTTTACCGATGGGTTATGGCCGTAACGTTACGATGATACTTAAAGAATTATTTAATAATGCTTTAAGGCATTCCGGCGCGCAAAACGTTACAGCATCCGCGTTTTTAAGCGACGATAATAATATATACGTCATTGTTGAAGACGATGGCAAAGGCTTTGATATGGGCACCGTAAAAAGCGGCAATGGCATGAGGAATATAAATAACCGGGCAAAAAAGATAAACGGGGTAATTGAAACAAGATCATCTGTAGACGAAGGCACAAATGTTACCCTCATCATAAAAGACATACCACAGTTACATTGAACGAATGAAGAATACAAGCATCGTAATCATTGAAGATGATGAAGTATTAAGAAATGCGTACACCACGCTGATCAATGATGTTGATGGTTTTCACGTTGTTAATTCCTATGGTTCGTTTGAAGATGCTTCAAAATCCATCGTCAACGATAACCCCACTGTGGTAATGCTGGATATTGAGCTGCCGGGCACAAGCGGTATTGAGGCCACACTTTGGATAAAGAAAAAACTGCCCAAAAGCTATATCATCATGCTCACCGTTTATGAGTCGGAAGAACAAATATTTAATGCACTGTCCAACGGCGCCTCTGGTTATTTAACCAAAAATAGCCCGATCGCAAAAATCATCGACTCCATAAGGGAGGTTTGCGAAGGCGGCGGCCCTATGAGCACAAACGTGGCGCGGATGGTGATAAAATCTTTCCAAAAAAATCAGGAGTCCCCGTTGTCAAAACGCGAAACGCAAATATTAGAGATGGTAAGTGAAGGTAAAAGCAGGTCGCAGATTGCGAATGAGTTGTTTATTGATTCGGAAACCGTGAAAACGCACTTAAAAAACGTTTATGTTAAACTCGACGTCAGTTCCAGGGCAGACGCTATTAAAGCTGCCCGAAAAGATAAATTGATATGATGTAGGCCCGCTTAACGCGAATTTGCATGAAAAATTGGTGGAATTCACTCATTCAAATCGCATTTCGCGGCTTATATTTATAACGCTGATCAGATATCCAGTTAATAGTTTGATCAGTTAATAGTTAATTAGAAAAAGTCATGTGCGCGAGGTAGATGACTTTTTTTTTAGATCCTTTCTAGTTTTTTTAGAACAATACCGCGAAGGATAACCCTGTTCATTAGTCACATTATAGATAAAATTATACGATATGAAAAGTAAACTCAAAAACAATGGAATTGGATGCTTATTTGTGGTAACGCTGCTCTTGCTTACCATCCACTGTACCGCCCAGGGCAGCAGGCAATCTAACGAAAAAACAGTTAGAGCGGTTTATACAGCTTACGAGAAAAAAGACTGGAACATGTTGAAGCCCCTTTTCGCCGATGGGTTTGCTTTCAACAGCCCGAATGATGATCACATTGACATAAAAGAATATAAAGTAAGGTGCTGGCCAAATTCCGCAAACATTAAAAGTTTCAAAATTGATAAGCTTGTCGTTGATGGAGATGATGTCTTTGTGCTCTATCATGGCTGGACTTTGAGTGGCAAGGAAATGGAAAACACCGAGTATTTTAAACTTAAGGACGGTAAAATTAAGGAGTTCACATGTTTCTTCGGTCCGGGTATTAGTTTCCCTAATAATACGAAGAAATAAAACCACAGCAAGTTTCAGTTCAACCATTAGGCATGAATGGGGTGAATTACAAATTATGACAGGAAATGTATTAGACCAAGAAAAACGATCGTCGGTCTTAATAGCCGGAAGGCAGGACAAAATATCTTCGTTTCACTATTTGCTGATTTTGGAAATTCGCATAAATACAACGCTTTGATTTAGATGTTGTTCAGTAATTTTATGCAAAATGGAATCATTGATGTAAATTTTTTTTGCCCAATGTCCGGTTTTGATATGGTACGTTGTTTTTTCTATGGGGCTGTATCAAGCTCAGCTTTAAAATAGAAATTTAATACGGCAAATTATGGAAAAATTTATGCTGATTATAAGGGAGGATTTGGCTAAGATGCGCAAAATCACCGATGAAGAGCGATTTGCTAACATACCCATGATGCTTAAGTGGGTTGATTCCCTGATCGAAACAGGCAACTTTATCAAAGGGGAACCCCTGCTGCCAAAAGGCAGATATGTAAGCAAGGACCAAATTCTTTCTGATGGCCCGTTTATTGAGGCCCGCGAAGGGATTTCGGGTTATCAAATTATCTGGGCAGAAAATATTGAACAGGCTGCCGCCATTGCCCAGACCTGCCCGCTGTTGCCAGGCGGCCTGGGTGTTGTGGAGGTCCGCCCGATTGCCACAATACACGGTGTGAATAATGAATGAATGTGAGAGTCGAATAGAAATTCTTTATAAAGAAAGGTTCGGTCAGCTTATCTCGCTGATCTTGCAGCGTTTCCGGCAGATGCCTATTGATTGGGCAGAAGATATCGTGCAGGAAACTTTTACCGTAGCTGCGGTCAACTGGCCAAAAACCGGCATGCCCGCAAATCCTTCGGGATGGCTATACCAAACCTGCAAAAACAAATCCATCAACCTGCTTAAAAAAAATTCTAAAACTGTTGATTTATCCCTGGCCGGCACGTTGCCGGCAGCCGCGGAAGAGATTTCAGAGGATGGTTTCAAAGATGCACAATTGCGGATGCTAATGGCTTGCTGTCACCCACATTTGACGCCAAAAACGCAGATAGTGCTGGCTCTTAAATATGTGTTCAACCTGAAGGTTGAAAATATTGCCCTGCTGTTTGGGGCCGAACCGGATGCTATTGAAAAAATGCTGTACCGTGCAAGGCAAAAAATAAAAAGTGAAGCATTGATTTTATCCACCGGGCTTTATGGTTATCCCGTGGAGCGGCTTTTGGTTATGCATAAGGTAATCTACCTCATATTTAGCGAAGGCTACAAGCAATCGGGCGAAAAAATAGGCCAGGGGAAAATTTTGTGCGAAGATGCGCTTATGCTGAATAAATTTTTGTTTGACAGTCCTTTGTGCAACCCGGAAACCAAAGCGCTGCAGGCACTCATGCTTTTTAATGTCGCCCGGTTCGATGCCCGTTTTGACGAGCAAGGCAATGCCGTTGAACTGGAGTACCAGGACCGGTCGCTTTGGGACCAATCATTGATAGCGCTTGCCTGCTTTTTATTAACCGAATCGGAAGATTCCGTCTTTTCGCCCTACCACCTTGAAGCCGCCATCGCCTGTGTACACTGCTCCGCCCGCAGATTTGAAGATACGGATTGGGGGGCTATCTGCAAATATTATGATATGCTGTTAAAAGTATATCCCAGTCCCTTTGCAGAGATAAATTATGCAGTGGCATTGCAGTACAATCACCAAAACGACAAGGCCTTTCGCATCCTGATGGATCTTCACCGGAACCCCTATTTTAATAAACTGCCGATTCTTGATCTTGCCATCCGAAAATATTTTGAGCGCGTTACCAATGCAACATAGCGGGCATGGCAAACGAAAAATAAGATATAAAAATATTTAATATTTCTTATAGTACTATCTGTTTGTTTATTCGACTATTGACAAATTGTAAATCATAACCCATCCGGCGCCATCATGCAAAAAATAATAAGCACTCCATGTCCGGTATTGGCTTTTATAGTTGTTTATACTGATAAAACAACAAATTATGAAAGTGACTAAATTCTTTACCGGCATTCTTTTAGTATCGGTGCTCTTATCTTGCAAAGCAGGATTTGGCCAAACCGTTGCGCCGGGGGCAGCAGCGCTCCAAAACGGAGCAAACGAAAAAGCCATTAGGGCTTATTATACCGCCTATGAGAAAAAAGATTGGAGTGTGATGGAGCAAATTCTCGCTGACGGGTTTACTTTCACCAGTCCCGTTGATGATCATATTGACTTAAAGGCCTATAAAGAAAGGTGTTGGCCAAACGCCTATAAGACCAAACGATTTGATGTGGAGAAGCTTGTTATTAATGGAGATGATGCCTTTGTAACGTACAATGGGTGGACGACAGACGGCAAATTATTTCGGAACACAGAGTATTTTAACATTAAGGACGGAAAAATTATGTCGAATGAGTGTTTCTTTGGGTCTGGGGTAAATTTTCCTAATTCAGGGAAATGACAAAAGGTTTAACACGAAAACAGAAAATTATGAAAATGACTAAATTCTTTACCGGCATTCTTTTAGTAGGATTTGCCCTGTCTGCTCAGGCAGGATCTGCCCAAACTATTACGGGCCGGACAGCCGAGCTCGAAAATACACCGAAGGGAAAAATCATCAAGGCATGGTATACCGCCTGGGAGAAAAATGACTGGAATTTGATGACGCAAATTCTCGCTGCCGGGTTCACTTTCACCAGCCCGGTCGACGATCATATCAAAATAAACGCCGTTAAGGAAAAGTGCTGGCCCAACGCGGGCAAGATAAAAACGGTTGACGTGCAACAAGTGATCATGAACGGAGATGCTGTCTTTGTAATCGCTAATGGTTATACAACCGCCGGCAAATTTTTGCGGAACTGCGATTATTTTACGGTTAAAGACGGGAAAATTATGACGTACGAGTGTTTTTTTGGGCCCGGGATAAATTATCCTAATAATACGGCAAAATAAGCGGGCGGAACTTTCATTTGTATTGGCGTTGCTTATTGCGCCTATTGGACTGAGTAATGATTTTGTGATATGAATAACGATGAGTTTCTGATAGAAAAAGCGATAGAACTATTTGAGTCAAAAACCGGATGGGGCGACAGTGATGAATGGACCAACCGGGATTTTGTGATATTAAGCGAGAAGATACAGGAACGTACCCGCGTGGCGCTAAGCCATGTAACTTTAAAAAGGATTTGGGGAAAAGTGAAATATGACAGCCTGCCAAATACACATACCCTGGATACACTGGTGCAATTTTTAGGTTTCGAAAACTGGCGGGACTTTAAATCGCAAAATGGCAACGGGGCGGCAAGCGCAATAACGGTAAAACAAATCAACGGGAATGGTCACGGTCAAACTATTGTTGTTAATGAGCCGGAGCCTAAAAGGAAAACATTAATTTTAAAAAGTATTTTGTTTATTACAATCCCGGTAGTTTTAATACTTTTAATTATATCAAATGGATGGGTACTTGTAACATCCGGAAGTGCGGTTAAAGTAAAACCTGCCATTGGACCTACGACAGAAAATGCGCTGGCTGCGGATCAGCAATTAGCACGGGCATTGCAGCGGCACGACACATTGGGAATTTTTCGGCTGCTGGACAAAGACTGGGCCGTTATTTCAACAACGGGCGGAGTAGGCGAGGGACCTTCGATCTTCCCCGATGGCATAAGGTCGGGTTACCTGACGCGAAAGACATATTCGCTTTCCGAACCCAGGGTGCGGATGTACGAAAACATCGCGCTGGTGACGACGAAAGTCGAAACATCAGGAATTTTCCAGGGTAAACCCTTCGAGGTGACGGAGCGTCAAACCGATGTTTGGCGCTGGAAGGACGGTGAGTGGAAATGCATTTTAACCCATGAAACAAAAATCCCCAAAGCTTAATAATTAAACTTCAAAATAAATAAGTGGCATGAACAAACCAGCACAAAAATGCCGGCAAACATTTTTCCTTTTTGCCCTCCTGTTTGGTGCCGTTCAAAGCTTTGCGCAAAAGCCTGTGGACACCAAACTTGACAAAATGCCTGCGGCGCTTGAAACTGACTACGCGCTGAGTGCATTACCGCCGCAATTACGCGCCGGGGCAACTGTTTATTTGTTAGACCCGGCAAAAGGGTATTACATAGCTCGTAAAGGCTCAAACGGGTTTATAACCTTTGTTATGCGGACGGCCTGGGAATGGGCAGAGTTCCGCAATGATGTCATTACTGCTATTAGTTACGATGCTGAAGGCGCCAGGACAATTTTTCCCATTTACCAGGACGTGGCCGCGATGAGGGCCTCGGGTAAATTTACAGCCCTGCAGGCCAGGAACATTGTAATTGACAGGATCAAAAAAGGGATATATAAGGCCCCCGCGAGGCCGGGCCTTTCGTACATGCTGGCCCCGGTAATGCGTACCTATCCCGCAAAACCCGACCAGCATGAAGTGATGACCATGGTGATGCCGCACTTGATGTTTTATGCCCCATATTTAACCAATGCTGATATCGGCAACATACCCGATGGCCAGGCGGACTTTCCTGTGTTGGTTCATCCGGAGGCCATGTTCCTGGGGGAAAGGAAAGCGCCGTACGGGTATATCATCGTACCTAAAGGAGAAAAAGAAAGAGCAAAAATAGTCGCCGATAATAAAGACTTACTTAAACGCCTGGCTGACTATAAATCATTTATGAAGATTTGAATGAGGATGCGTCCCTCATGAAGAATGAATAAAACGGCAGGTCGCCATTAAAAAAGCCTCAAGATTTTTACTTGAGGCTTTTTACTTGAACTTGCAGCCAATAGGGCTTTCTGTATAGGTTGATTGTGCTTTAAATAGCAGACGGCCTTGCCCTTCAGACCGGATTAAGATAGCCTGTATGCCGGGATAGACGTTTTAATAAATGGCTTTGCTGCCTTTTTGCGGGCATGCAGCCGCGCGGCTTGAAAAAAGTATTGTCAAAACCCATATTTATCATAGCCGTCGCGTGCCTTGATGCAATTCTCTCTTTCTGCACCGGGATCATAGGCCACCGCACAAACATCGTCGTTAAGCAATGGATTGGCGCTATTACTCATTTTGCTTTTCGGGTTATTAGGCAGATCCTGGGGTGGCGCCTTTTTCAATTCCTGCTCAAACCAAACCAGGCGCATTTCCACATTCATATCCGGGTTTGTTGAATGCGATTCGATGTAATCATACCGGTCGTTTAGCCCGAGGGCGTGGTGCACCTCGTGCGAAAGTGTCGCCGGTGGCGAGGCCCAGTTGCCCGAATTGGGCCAAATACAAAAATTGACAGTAAACTCAAATACGTCAGGCCCCGGCGCATCAACAAAAACTATATCAAGGTAGTAGCCGCGCGTTGCTATGGAAACAGATCGCTCTATAGCGTCTTCAAGGTGTTTTATTTTATCAACATCGTCGGTTTTGCCGTTTAGCTTTATTTTTATTTTTACCCTGATATTGTTCGGGTCTGAACTGTCGACCGTAAATTTTTTTCCGCCCTCGCCTGTGCGTGTTCTTATATCAGCAGGGCGGCTGCTGGCAACCATCATTTCGTCAACGTCGTTAAAAAGGCCGTGCCAGTATTTATCCTCTGTATCGGTAGCTGCCGCTACTGCTTCACGGTTTGCTTTTTCGAGCGCCGGCGAACATGCATATTTTACACCGCTGGCTGCTGCGCCTGTGAAAGGCGTGGTTACCGCTTCCTTTAACTTATTGAGGTAATAAAGGCGCTTGTCGGGTTTTCCTTTCAAAACGGTAATAATGTTGTGTACCCTCGCTTGCGATGTTGGATCGAGTTTAAGAAAAACGGGGTTGGTAATAATTTCCTGCTCTGTTTTAACGGCATCGGCATCTGAAGGAGCCAGCTTGGCGGCCACCGCGTCAGGTTGTTCCTTTCGATGAATTTTATTCACCGACCCCTGCTGAACAGTATGGACCAATTCATGCGCCAATAAATGCCTGCCGCTGTTTAAATGGGGCGCGTATTCGCCTGAATTAAAATAGATGTCGCGCCCCAGAGTAAAGGCCCTCGCATTTAATTCCCTGTTCATTTGGGCGGCTTCGGCATCGGTATGAACTTTTACATTACTAAAATCGACGCCAAATCGTTCGCCCATAAAAGATTGTGTGGCGCCGTCTATGCGGCTCCCATGGGCTTGTGATGCCGAAAGTTTACTGCTCAACATCGGGCTTACCGCCGGAGTTCCGGCTTTTGCGCCGGCTCCGGATGGGCCGGTCTTGCGCTGAACTTTTTTTTCTTCGTCCTCACACGCAGCACATTTTCGTTGTATTTGCGTGGAATCCGGCATCCGCATTACTTTGTTCGCTACCTCATCGGCCTCCTTTTCCGATTCGTCTCCCGGCGAGCTCACCCATTTTTTTGCCTGTATACCGGGTGCCGGATTAGCATAAATATTTATCTGGTCAAAATGATGGTCGGCCTGCTGTATACCTGCATCCACGGAGTGCCTTGCAGCTTTGTTATTTAGACGGGAACCGACCGGTTTGGCACGTTCGCGGGAACGGGCCCTTTTTGCAAACTTTCTCATGGTACTCCCTTTTTGGTTATAGCCAGATTATTAATGATAAACATCAACATTAAAAGGTTCAATCTCGTACCCGGTCAGGGCAGAGTTTTCAAGGGCGTTTTTTAACGATTCAGAGATCAGGAATTCACCGGATAATTCATACTTGAACAAATCATAGGTACTGTTCAAAACTATTTTCTGAGGTGCTATCGTAAAATCATAGCCTTTTTTTTCAGATAACTTATTTATATTGTCCCTGAACTCCTGCAACGACGATAATTTTATCTCTTCATATTTTACATCTTTGACTTCGTCACAAATAACAAAAGAGGATTCTTTGAAATTAATATTTGGGCACATGATCAAATTCAGGAAGCGATAATCTTTTTTTTCGCTCAAATGTTTTATGTACACATCCCGATATTTATGACTGCAAATAAAGAAGCGATCGAGCAATTTGATAAAGTCGGAACTTATGAAAACGCCGTCCGTATTTAAATAGTCCGAACTTAAGAAATCAGTCGGCTTTGCGCCTTCGTCAGCACAAAACTTCGTCAAGTCGAAATCATCACCGAGCAGGTCATAATATATCTCCTGGTATTCCGCTGTGCGTTTTCTCGAATCATTTTCAGGATCAATAAAACCGGTGATCTGACGATCATCAACACCAGTTATGGCCTCATCAACCGAATAACTTAACTCATATACTTTAACTTTTTTCATTTTACTTAAGGGGTAACTTGTCCAAAAGTACCATCGGGTTATTTTTCATCGCTTTTTTTACTTTTTTGGCTACGGACTCAACTATTTTCCTGGCATCTTTGTCCGACAGATTAGCTACCAATATGCCTTTTTTTGCCACTGCTGCGTCTATCATTTGTTCAACTCTTTTAGTATAATTGGGGTGACTGGCATGCACTCCATTCGCTAAGCCTTTAACCTTACTGCTATATCGTTTTACCAATTCGCCGTTAACCTTTCCGTTAAAGGCAAAACGACCGTTTATCGCCTTTCTTACTACCTCGTTTTTGCTGATGAGCTCTACCGGTACCACGTGATGCGCCTCAATATACTTAGGTAAAGCTTTCCCTAATCTTTTCTCAAAGCCTTTGGCCAAACTACCCCTGTTCTTTACCACTTTGGCAGATGCTTTACCATACTTCCTTGCAAATGCCTTCACATCAAACGGCATTTTCTCCTGAACGAGCTCCTTTAATCTTAATGCAGCCTTACTTTGACTTTTCTCTGTTCTTAATATAGCGTTAAGGTCTCTGTAAAGTTTCTTGCCTTCGGAAGTGGCAAAACCTTTAAACCTCGCCGCCTTTTTGGTACCGCCTATGCTTACCAAAAAGCCGGGACGCTTTTTAGCTATTTTCCCACTTTTTGTAAAGAACGTTACCTCAACCTTCCCACCTATTTCCACACCTCCTTTACTTTCAGTCTTAACCAATGTCCCGTCCGCCAGCAATACCCAGGGATTTACTTCGCCGTACAGATAAAATCTAAACTTCTTTATAACGATCTTAAACTTCTTGAACCTGAATTTTTTAAGCAGCCCTTCCGCCAGTTCACCGAAAGTTTTGGCGCCGTTCTTTAGGCCCCCTTTAATGCCGTTCAACACCAGCTTGCCATTTTTGAGCGCTGCTTTTGCACCATTTTTGGCAATACCGCCGAGCTTGGCCACATTCTTAATTTGTTTGGTCACTGCATTTTTTGCCGCTGTTTTGGCAAGTTTTGCAATGCCCTTCGCGCCGCCTTCCTCAAAGGCTTTTATACCGCTCTTAATGCCTTTCTTTATTTCCCCGCCGCCGATCAGGTCGAAAATAAAGGCCATAATAAGCTTTACAAATGTTCGGGCAAGCGCCATGGCGCCTTTGGCAATCTGCCCCACCCAGGACGAGGTAATGTACTCGCCCAGGAACACTACGCCATCCATTATATCCTGTGCGGCGAATAACGCCGACACTATTTCCATAATAACCGGTATTGCCGCCGTTATAGCGCCGCCTGTTACTACTTCAAGTATGGCGCCGGCCAGCAAGCCCGCTATCAAGCCGGCTATTACTTTGGTGCTGTTTGCCGACCACCATTTTGACATGGCATCTTTTATTTGCTTTAGTACATGCTGCCCGCGTTCCCAGGCATTTTTAAACGGACCTACTTTTCCAGCATTGTTCACAATGTCGCCCGCGGTTTGTTTTGCTGCCTGTACAGTTGCCGGATCGGCCGCCGGTTCAGCTTCTGCTTTCGCTGCGTCGGCTTTCGCTGCGTCGGTCCGCGCATCATCAAGGGCCGTTTCGTTTTCAGGTGTTCCTCCAAACTCTGTTTCGCCGTCACCTTTTTCCTGTAATTGTGATGAGAATTCAGGGTTGAGTTGTAGGTTATGGTCCACATCATTGTTTACCACATCCTCCGGCTTCAGCTCGGGTTGTTCAGCCTCCGGTTCTTTTTCCTTATCTTTTATACCTAAGAGCTTTTCACCATATTCCATGGTTTCAAAACCGCCGCCTATCTGCGTTTCATCTTTTTGCTTATCATAACCAATTTCATTCGGCAACGGCATGGTAATATCCTGGCCTATCACTTCTATCGATACCTGCGACCAGAAATGGTTGGGAGATTCTTTTGCGCCGCTAACCAGGTTGGCCAGGCCCTGCAAAAGCGCCAATAACCCGGCGGTTAAAAACTTAAGCGCATCGATTATTGCATTATATATTTTTTGGTAAGCGGCCAAAATGAAATCCAAAGCGGCGCCAAGCGCGTCGAGCAACTTATTGGCGATTGCCTTAAGGCCTTCGGCAAGTTTGTTCACCACGTCAACCGCAAAATCAACGGCCTTGTCAATCAGGGCATTGATCTTTTTAGCAAGTTCAGGGAATGCCGCAAGCGCTATGCTTACCAGTGTTTTCAGCACCTCGCCAAAGGCCTTGATCAAACCGACTACCAAATCGCGTACCGCATCAATGATAGCGCTAACGGCGGTCTTCACCGCTTCAATTATCACTTTCACTGCTTTACGCAGCGCGTCGAATATGAAGTTTACCGCTTCTTTTATACTGTCCCAAACGCTGCTCAGGAAATTGCCTACCGCATCGAAAAAGCCGCCGCTGTCTTTTTTTGCCTCTGCCTCTTTTTTCTTATCGGCAGCCTTTTGGTCGGCTTTGGCTTTTTCATCAGCAATTTTATTTTCGCTTTCAGAAAATTTAGCTTCGACATCCGAATTGGCTTTAGTTACCGATTGGTCGATTTTTCCGCCTGTCGATTCACTTTCGGCTTTACTGGAGTCGGCGTATTTCTTTCTTATTTTTTCATTTTCAGCCGTCCAGTTCTCTCTTTGGTTGCTTACTTCCTTCTTTGCTTTTGACTGTTCCTTTTCCTGCTTTTGCTTTACAGCCAAGGTTTCATCATCAATCTGCTGCATCCCTTTAGCTTTCTCCTTTTCCTTATCCTCCTGCATCTTGCTGACTGCCTCGTTGTTTTTTTGAACCTGGGCGTCAGTTTCTGCCTTTTTCTGCTTTGCTGCGTTTTTGTTAAAGGATTCAGCAACATCGGGGGTAATTGTCGCCGGTTTAATGGCCTGCCCCTTAGATGCCGGAATCGGGCTTAGCTTGTTTTCCGGTTTGAGCTTTCCGGGTTTTACATCGGGATAGACGTTGTTCTCGCCAAAATCCTGTTTAGTCAACTGGTCGGCATTCGCCTGCTGCTCAGCAACCACCGATTCGGAATCAACGACTTCCTGGTCAATTTGCTGTGGATTTGCATCACCCGACAGATCAGGGGCTGGCCGGGGGCCTAATGAAGTATTGATACTGTTGTCGGTTTCAGGCAACGCATCGATGGTATTTGATAAAGCTTTTTCAAAACTGGCCTGGTCGCCGGCCTTCTGTTGCGCAGGCAGCGGCGGGGCTTTTACCGGCGGTTTTTCAGCAACCTTATCCAGGGGCAAAATTTCTTTCTTTGCCTTTTTGTCGTCTGCGAGCTTTTTACTTTGTTTTTTGGCGGCGGCCGACTGCATGGCTGCCCGGCTGGCCGACGTTTTTTCGAGCGTGGGTAATCCTGTTGGCTGATCGATCACCGGCATTTCCTTCTGCAGCTCCTCTTTCTCTTTTCCGTGGATCTGGTTCACATCAGCATCGGCAGTTTTCATGGAATCGATAAATGGCACCGGTTCCTGCTGCTGAAGCGAAGCCAAGTAGGCCGTTCCATTGGACGTATCCGCTTTTTGGGGTTGATCCGCTGGCTGTTTGCCCTTTTCGGCAGCGGTGGCTTTCCCGCCACCTCCTCCGCCACCACCGGCAGGCTGTTTGTTATCCTCCTTCCCTGGTTTTGCAGGCGCATTTGCTTTTTCAGCGGGCGCCTGTACCGCCGGGTTAGCGGTGTCCGCATTTAGCGCGGCCTTATTCTCGATAACCGGCGCCGCGTCCGCTTGTGCGGGCATTGCTGTAGCCGGTGTGTTTACTGCCGCCCCGCCCTGCTGGCCGCCAGCAAGCCCTTCGTTAGCCAGTTTTCGTTGGAGCAGGCTGCTTAAGCTGCCATTGCGCTGCTGTATAACGTGGGTCAGCTCATGCGCCAATAGCTTTTTTCCCTCGGGCCTTTCCGGGGTAAACTGTCCGCTGTTAAAATAAATATCATGGCCATGGGTAAAAGCTTTTGCCCTGATGCCTTTGCTCATATCAGCCGCCCGGCTATCGGTGTGTACCCTTACCGACGAAAAATCGGTGCGGAATGCACCTTCCATAAAGTTTTTTGTCACCGGCGGCAAAGGCGCGCCGCCGGACTTCGAGTTATTTAGCGAATGGTGCCAGGATGGTGATATCCCGCCATCATGGCCGGGTTTTCCGGGCTTTCGCATCACCTGGTTTTCCTGCCCCTCTTCCTCTTCCGTAGAATTTGCACCGGCGTCCGGATCTTCCTGTTTTGACATTACCGCATTAATTGCCGTATCAGCATCTTCCGTATCAGCGTCTTCATCCTTGGACATAACCGCTTCATCTGTATCCGTATCTTCGGTTTTCGAGTCGTCTTCCTTGGGCATCACGGCTTCATCTGTATCCGCATCTTCTTCTTTCGGCATAACCACTTCATCAGTATCCGTATCCTCTTCTTTCGGCATAACCGCTTCATCCGTATCCGCATCTTCGGTTTTCGCGTCGTCTTCCTTGGGCATCACGCCATCATCACCAGCATCATTATTGTCTTCCGGTGCGTCGGCGCCTGCGTCGCCAACGTCTTCCTTAGGCATTACCTTGTCCTCAACAGCCTCTTTATCTGCTTCTTCTGAATTAGCGTCAGCATCTTCGTCTTCCTGCAGCATTACCGGATGTTCGCTCACGGCTGTGTTCTCAGCGCCCTCGTAACCCGGTTCTGAACTTTCCTCCTTGCGCATGACCGCCTTTTTATCCTTATCATCATCCTCACAGGCTTCGCATTTTCGCTGCACGGCAATAGCAGTGTCGCCCGTTACCGGCGAATATTGCTCGGGCATGCGCATCACCCGCTCAGCCATTTTGTCTGCCTCCTGCTCGTATTTATCACCGGGCCTGCTGACAGTTAGTTTTGGCTGAACGATAGGCTGCGCGCCTGAATGCAGCGGAATGCTGCCAAAATTGTGCGTATAAGGCGATTGCTCCCGGGCGTGGTCACGCTCAACTGCCGCCTCATCCCTTTCGGCAACATGGGTGTCGGCTTGCCGCTTTTCAACGCGCAGGGCCGACCTTTTAGCTTTCGCATCTGCTAACGGGCCCGAAGGCGTTTTTGCGGTTGCTGCTAAATTCAATTTTGTTTGATGATGAACGATTTGATGAGAAAAATAACGCGTCGCTACACAGCTGGCATGAGCTCTATAGCGTCGAAAGGCAGGAAGGGTATTAAGAAATTTATGCTGAGACGAAAATTAAGTTCTCCGCGTTTTTTAAGGCCAGGTTGTACCCGGCACAATAATTTGTAAACAGATTTAACAGTTCAACATTGCTGTTGTACTCGATGCATAAAACTTTACACCCCACCGATTTTAAGTCGATCTGTTTCAGAATATCCCAGTCACAGCCCTCCGCGTCGATAGAAATAAAATCAAAAGTTAGCCCTGGCGTTTTGCAAAAGGTATCCCATTTTACCAGTTGAACCTCGCGCTCCATAAAGGTCACATCGGGCCAGCGTTTAGTTTCTTCGAAACACGTGGTTGAAACGAGCCCTTTATCGCTGCCATTGGGCACATGGCTCCCACTTTCCCAAAATGTTACATTTTCATCACACCCCCCGATCCCAAAGTTATATAAGTGAACATTTGGGTTTGATTGATAACGCAGCTGCAATTGTTCAAAGGTGCTCCCCGGCTCCACAAGGTGGGCAGCCCAGCCATGCTCTATCAATAGTTTTGAATTGCTTAAATCAGCGCCGTCATTGGCCCCTATTTCGAGCAGCGTTCCTTTAAAATCGCCGAAATATTCCAATACAAACTCATCCTCGTTATTTTGTGAGTAACTCATAAGTGTGAAATTGTTCTTCGGTGCAAAATTTACCCGAAACTTTTTCAATAACGGCGCAAATATTCCAACCGTCTATTGTGTTGCCCATTGCCGGCTCTT
>Ga0206954_1005_pt1 | contig 18514 bp, 18 predicted proteins | sample Alteio_BWOrgHeat_37_FD_153250 | JGI IMG/M metagenome (GOLD analysis project Ga0206954, IMG submission 153250) | Enriched cells from forest soil in Barre Woods Harvard Forest LTER site, Petersham, Massachusetts, United States -... | ecosystem: Environmental > Terrestrial > Soil > Temperate forest >...
AACCTGTATTTGTTATGATTATTGAGTGGACCATCTGAGAGATGATGCTTGGGGCATCAAGATATCCTAGGATTGAAACAAAGACAATGCACAAGCCGACAACAAGTAGTGTGATCTTCACAACTTTTCAAATGAAATCCAGATGATAATCAGTTGTTTGTATCTTGATGGAACATATATCGCCAAATCAGTTGGTCTTGGACAAGAATGGTTCATGATTATTTCATTTAATGGTCAAAAAGCACACTATCATTATATTTTTAAAGACGTTAGTTAAGACTTGACTTGTGCTGGATTTAGTAGCAAAGAAAATTTTCCTTACCAAAGGTAAGGGTGTTCATCCTGACAGGCTGACAAGTTTTGAGTATGCGCTCAGAGATGCAGGAATTGCTGGAACAAATTTGGTTTTGATCTCAAGTATATTTCCACCTGGCTGCAAGGTAATCCCAAAAGCTGAAGGACTGAAATTGATCAGGCCTGGCAGTGTAACTTTTGCAATCTATTCTAGACAAGAGAGCAACGAGCCACACAGATTGATGGCCGCATCTGTTGGAATTGCCGAACCAAAGGACAAAACAAAGTACGGCTATCTCTCAGAATATGTCTCCTTTGGAGAGACTGAAAAAGGCGAAATTACATCAAGTGAGTTTCAGAGGATGAAAAAATTACTGGATGACCAGAATTAGCATTGCCACATTTTGATCTACAAGTAAAAAAATAATTTATGCCAAGCTCTGCAATGACAAAATTATTTCTTGTCCATGTTTTTCAGGACTGATATCTCTGAAAATTTTTGCCACCTTGCCGTCTTTATTGATGATAAAAGTCGACCTCTTTGCAAGTCCAGCAATGTTCAATCCAGCATAGGCCTTGCATGTAGTCTTTGTAGTATCACTAAGATGAAGATATGGCACACCATATTCTTCTACGAATTTTTTTTGATCCTGTACAGTATCAATAGATATTGCAAAGAGTTCAGCGTTTTGCTCCTTTATCTTGGGATACGCATCAATTGTTGCCTGGGCCATCTGGAATATTCTTTTGGATGGGCATGCAAACAAGTGGTTTTTAGGATAAAAACACAATACGACATTTTTCTTTCCCTGAAAAGAGCCTAGTTTTACTAGACTGCCATCATTTGCGGCAAGTTCAAAATCTGGTGCAGAATCTCCTTCATTTATCATACCAACTAATTTGTCATACAGGTTAATACCATTTTTGTTTGGATTTTTTTATCAGGAAATTAAATTAGGATTTACTTTTTAAACTTCTTTTGGTATAGTTTTATTCCAGCAGTTATTGCCTTTGTGGCGCTTGCAGCATTTTTCCATCCAAGTATCTCAACTTTCTTGCCCTCAAGCTGCTTGTATGTTGCAAAAAAGTGTGCGATCTCCTCTGGGATGTGTTTCTCAAGATCAGAGAGGTCATGGATGTTTTCAAATCTAACGTCATCTTTTGCAACACATAAAATCTTGTCATCCATTTCACCACCGTCTTTCATCTGGAGCATACCTATTGGACGCGATTCAATTAGCACTCCAGGGTATGTCGGGTTTGTGACAAGCACTAGCGCATCCATTGGGTCACCGTCTTCTGCAAATGTCTGCGGGATTATGCCGTATTCTCCAGGATAGAAAAACGGTGAAAACAAAACTCGGTCTAGTTTTATGACGCCATGTTTTTTGTCATATTCATATTTGTTCTGGGAACCTCTTGGAATTTCAACTATAACGTTTATCACAGAAGGCACCTTTGGGCCAGTTTCAATATCACGCCACAAGTCCATGATAAATTGTTCAGAAATACGGCCTTATTTAATTGACATCATGGAAAAATAATTTCCTTATATTGCATTTTTTCCCGAGATGCCAAACTTGCAACTTCGGAAAAGATAAAACGGTAATACAGTTAGTTGGAACAATGAAGGCAGCATATGTTTCCGGACCATCAGATGTCCAGATTAAAAATGTAGATAGACCACAGGTCGGCTCAGGTGAGGTTCTAGTTGCCATGAAAGCCTGCGGAGTATGCGGCTCTGACTTGGAAAAAATATATGGCAAGTACAGCCAGCCTTCAATGAGACTGGGCCACGAGCCATCTGGAGTAGTCTTGGCAACAGGAGACGGAGTTGCCGACCTGAAAAAAGGTGACAGGGTTTTTACACATCACCACGTTCCTTGTTATACTTGTCATTACTGCACACATGGAAATGAGACCATGTGCCAGAAATATTCAGAGACAAACTTGTCTCCATGCGGTCTTGCTGAAGAGTTTGTTGTTCCCCAGTGGAATGTCTCACATGGTGGAATAATAAAACTGCCAGACCATGTCAGTTTTGAAGAGGCATCGATGATCGAGCCCCTTGCATGCTGTATCCGTGCATGGAACAAAATAGAATTCAAGAAAGGTGACTCGATTGCAATTTTGGGTGCAGGGCCAACTGGACTGATGCATTTAATGTTAAGCAAGGCATACGGGATACAAGACATATTTTGTCTTGATATCAATGATTTCAGACTGGGCTTTGCAAAAAAATTTGGCATAACAGAATCAATAAGATCAGACGACCCAGAAGCGTATCAAAAAATTCTTGCAAAGACACAGAACCGCGGAGTGGATATTGTCATGGTTTCAACTGGAAGTATACATGCCATATCTCAGGCAATTGATTTTGTAAGAAAGGGTGGAACTGTAGTACTATTTGGGGTCCCAACAAAAGATGTTACCATGTCACTTGCAATGAGCAAGGTATATTCAAAAGAGATTACAATCACACCAAGTTATGCAGCTTCTGAGAGTGATACCAATGAAGCATTTCAGATGATAGAAAACGGAACAATACATGTCAAGGATTTGATAACTCACAAGTTCTCTCTTACAGAATCTGCAAAGGCACTTGATTATGCCCACCAAGGAAATGATTCCATGAAAATAATTATTACAAATTCAGAAACGCTTAACTAAGGCAAATTTTTTCGATGATGATATGGACTGGGGACTCAAAAACAGACTAGCAAAAATAATCAAGCCACAAAACAGGCGTGGTGTAATGCTTGCTGTAGACCACGGTTACTTTCTTGGACCAACCGAAAAACTTGAGGTGCCAAAAAAAACAATTGCCCCACTGTTACCTTTTGCAGATTCTCTCATGCTAACACGGGGTGTTCTTAGAACATCTGTTGATGCAAACTTTCCAGTACCTGTCGTACTTCGAGTCTCAGGTGGAGCAAGCATCATAGGAAAAGACCTCTCAAATGAAAAAATTACCACCTCAGTAAAAGAAGCAATCAGACTCAATGTTTCCGCCATGGCAATGTCAATATTTGTTGGAGCAACACATGAGCACGAGTCACTTGTCAGTTTAGGTAATCTAGTAAATGAAGGTGAAGAATATGGAATTCCAGTACTTGCAGTTACCGCAGTAGGAAAAGAGCTTGAAAAGCGTGATGCCAGATATCTCAGCCTAGCATGCAGAATGGCTGCCGAGTTTGGAGCACATTTGGTAAAAACATACTATTGTGAAAACTTTGAAAAAGTTGTAACATCCTGTCCAGTTCCGGTCATCATTGCAGGCGGTCCAAAACTTGCAACAGAGCTTGACGTGTTTAATTTAACATATGATGCATTACAAGCAGGCGCATCAGGAGTTGACATGGGACGAAACATTTGGCAAAACGACCACCCAGTTGCAATGATAAAGGCAGTAAGGGCCATCGTTCACCAAAAGGCCACAGTCAAAGAGGCTCATGAAATTTTCAAGAAACTAAAAAGCGAGTCACCTCAAAAGGTCCAGCCACAAAAAAGCAAACCAAAAAAGTAATCTAATCAGAAATTTTTGTCAGATGTAAATGTACAATCTTCCACTTGGCATGCTTTACCATGACAAATGTTGCCCTGCTGTTCATAGTCATGTGCTGCCCACGAAAACTGTAATTGTCTACAATCATGCCAGACTGTAGTACAGTAAAGGTTGCAACTGCAAATGTTTCAAACAAGTCAACTCTCAAATTTTTCAACTCGTAATCATAATCAGATATGCTGACAAACCGTAGTTGTTCAAGTGCCGCAGTTGTTGCAAAGTCCTTGAGGTCAAACGGAGGAACGTCGCTGTATGCAGAAAATCTGGGATCGTCTAGCTGTATGACACTTAATGGTGCAACATTTTTTGTTTTTCCTGCATTGAAAAATGTCGTGATAATATCTAGAATTTCTTCCTTGTCGCTCAAAATCGGTATTGCTTGAGGTAGATCTAGTTTAAGTCTTCGGACGGTATGATCACGCCTAGACAAGCTAGTTTTGGATAGATTTAGGCACCTGCCCCCAACAATATATTTATTAACAATTTTAGAGGGAAAAATAATAGATAGGTATGACAAAAGTAAATTCGACGAGCATTTCAAGCATTTTGTTGCTAGTCGAGCTTGTGCTGTAAAATACAGCAATTTTTGGAGATAGAAAATTATGGAAAAAATATCAGGTGCTAGGTCTTTGATGATCGCTTTGGAAAAAGAGGGCGTGGAAATTGCCTTTGGGTTACCGGGAGGTGCAAACTTGCCAATATACGACGAGCTCTACAAGAGCAACATACGACACGTACTGGTAAGACATGAACAGTCAGCATCACACATGGCAGATGGTTTTGGCAGGGTAAGCAGAAGACCCGGAGTATGTTTTGCAACATCAGGCCCCGGTGCTACAAATATTGTTACAGGAATTGCAACTGCCCAGGCAGATTCTGCACCAATGGTTGCAATCACAGGACAGGTTCCTTCAAAGATGATTGGACGTGACGCATTTCAAGAAAGTGATATTATCGGAATTACAAATCCTATTGTAAAATATGCATTCCAGCCAATGAGTCCAGGCGAAGTTCCAGAGGTTGTAAAAAAGGCATTTTACATCGCATCAACTGGAAGACCAGGCCCAGTGCTAATTGACATTCCAAAAGATGTACAACAAAATGAAGCAGAGGTACACTTTCCATCCGAGGTAAAAATAAGAGGATACCATCCATGGGTAGACCCAGATGTAACTCAGATTGAAAGGGCAACAGAGATGTTGCTATCAGCAGAGCGACCTATCATTCTAGCAGGCGGAGGAGTAATAATTTCAAGTGCATTTGCAGAATTACAATCAATTGCAGAGTTACTCATGATACCAGTTGTAACAACCTTCAAGGGCAAGGGTTCATTTCCAGAAAATCACCCGCTCTCACTTGGACCAATAGGAATGCACGGCCATGCAGAGGCAAACAAGATGATGACAGAGGCCGACTGTGTGCTAGCATGCGGTTCCAGATTTTCAGACAGGTCAGTTGGAACATTTGAAGAGTTTGAGAGAAACTTGAAAATCATTCACATGGATGTAGACCCAGCAGAGATAGGAAAGAACCAGACAACAAACGTTGCAGTAGTAGGAGATGTAAAAACATCACTTCGAATAATGGTAAAGATGCTAATCCAAAAAGCAATCAAGCGCAATGGAGAGAGCGCATGGGCAAAAAGAGTAAAAGAAACAAAGGACTACTATAGAGAAAATCTCAAGATTCATCCACACCCATTAGCAGCATCAAAGGTTCTCAAAAAATTAAGAGAAGTCTTACCTGCACAATCAATTGTAACTACCGAAGTTGGACAGCACCAAATGTGGGCATCGTTATTTTTCGATGTAATACATCCTGGAACATTTTTCAGTTCAACAGGTCTTGGAACAATGGGTTGGGGATTTCCAGCCGCAATAGGTGCCAAGGCAGCAAAACCAGACGTTCCAGTGTTGGATATTGCAGGAGAGGGAAGCTTTAACATGACAGAAAACTCGCTTGCAGTCTCTGTGCTTGAAGATTTACCGGTCATCGTTTTCTTGCTAAATAATTTCACACTTGGCATGGTAGCCCAGTGGCAGCGAACATTTTACGACAGGAGAATGATTGGAGTAGACCTCAAGAATTGTCCAGATTATGTCAAAGTAGCAGAAGCATATGGTGCACAAGGAATACGTGCAACAACACTTGATGAAATAGGCAAGGCAGTCCAGACTGCGATAAAAAGCAATGTTGCGACCGTAATCGACATTCCAATTGACCCACAAGAAGACGTATTGCCATTTGTTGCCCCAGGGACATCGTTGAAGGACATGATTCTACCATCCTAGTGAGATACCATGTGGTCAATTATTTCCGTACTAGTAGAAAACAAGCCAGGTGTCTTGTTCAAGATTACAAACTTGTTTAGATCAAGAAACTATAACATCGACAGCATATCAGTAGGGATAACTGAAAACCCCGAAGTGTCCAGAATGACAATCACCACAGAGGCAGACGAAAAACAGCTAAGCCAAATAATGAAGCAACTAGAGAAATTAATCGACACATTAGAAGTAAAACTATTAGACGAGAAAAAGAGTGTATACAGAGAACTAGTCATGATGAAACTCAAAGTATCCAAGCCAACTGACATCAAGGAAATAACAGACCTTGCAAACGCATTCAAGTGCGATGTTCATGATGTCAGAAAATCATCAATCATAATAGAAATCACTGCAACACCAGACAGAGTCAGCGCGTTAGTAGACCTTGTCAAGGGATATGGAATCTTAGAGATGGCAAGAACTGGAATATGTGCACTAGCAAGAGGAGGATACGAAAATGAAGGTTAGAATTTTTGATACTACTCTAAGAGATGGTGAGCAGACACCAGGTGTAGCACTTACACCAGACCAAAAACTTGCAATAGCACAGAAACTTGACGAGCTAGGTGTTGATGCAATTGAAGCTGGATTTCCAATCATATCAGAAGGAGAAAGACAGGCAATCAAGTCAATCACATCAGCAGGAATGAGGGCAGACATTTGTGGACTGGCAAGAACTGAAAGAAAAGATATCGATGCAGCAGTTGCAGTCGGGTTAAATTACATCCACACATTCATTGCAACATCTGACATTCATTTACAATACAAACTAAAGATAACAAGAGAGCAAGCACTAGCTAAAGCAGTAGATGCAGTACAATATGCAAAAGGACTAGGCTTGAAGGTAGAGTTTTCAGCAGAAGATGCAACAAGAACAGACAGAGAATTCTTGAAAAAAGTATTCAAGGCAGTAACAGAGGCCGGTGCGGACAGACTAGACATTCCGGATACAGTAGGCTATTCCACTCCAGAGTATATTGCAGCAATCACACGAGATACAATCGATGCAACTCATTTACCTGTCAGTGTCCATTGCCATAACGACTTTGGACTAGCAGTTGCAAACGCAATATCTGCAATACAAGCTGGTGCACAATGTGCACATGTTACAATAAATGGAATTGGTGAACGCGCAGGAAATGCATCATTAGAAGAACTAGTGATGGGATTACAATGCCTCCAATTTGATAAAAAATATGAAACAAACATCAACACCAAACTTCTCTACGAGACCTCAAGGTTCATCTCAAAGACAGTGGGTGTTCATGTCCAGCCAAACAAGGCAATTGTTGGAGAAAATGCATTCGGCCATGAATCAGGAATTCACACCCATGGTGTGCTAAACAATCCATTGACCTACGAGCCAATCAGTCCAGAACTTGTAGGCAGGACAAGATGGTTCCAGGTAGGAAAGCATGCAGGGGCCCACGGTATATCATCAATGCTTGAAGAGTATGGCATCCAGCCCTCAAAGGAGCAGGCCCATGAAATTTTAGACAAGGTCAAAAAACTCGGAGATTTAGGAAAACATGTAACTGATGTTGAACTTCTTAGTATAGCAGGCGAAGTCATGCAGCAACCTGGATTGAAGAGAATGGTTCACCTAATTGGCTTTTCAGTCTCAACAGGCATTGGAAACATGCCATATGCATTTGTAAAATTAAACATTGAAGGTAAGGACTTTATCGGCACAGATTATGGTGTTGGTCCGGTAGATGCATCAATTAATGCAATACAAAAAATCACTGGAGAGATATCAAAGGTTAGAATCAAGGACTATCGCCTAGAATCAATCTCAGGAGGATCAGAGGCCTTGTGTGAAGTTACAATAAAAGTAGAGGACCCATATGGCAACCAAGCATCTGCAAAATCAGTTGGAGAAGATATTGTAATTACAAGTGTACAGGCAATGATAGACGGTATAAACAGAATCATGCTCAAAAAAATTCTCAAACAAAAAAACCTGGGACAGTAAATGTACAAGATAGCACTCATTACGGGTGACGGCATAGGCCCGGAATTATCAGAATCAGTAATTGCTGTACTAGAGGCAGTAAATGACAAGCTTGGAGTAAAAATTGAAATCACAAAGCTAGAAGCAGGCGATGCCGCACTCAAAAAAACTGGCAAGGCATTACCAGACCAAACGTTAGATATAATAAAAAAATCAGATGCATGCCTCAAGGCCCCAGTTGGGGAAAGCGCTGCAGATGTAATTGTAGTACTACGAAGATTGCTAGACCTTTATGCAAACATCAGGCCTGCCAAGTCTTATCCAAACATGCCAGCGTTAAAGGAAAACATCGACATGGTCATAGTCAGGGAAAATACCGAGGACCTCTACACAGGCATGGAGTTTGATGTTGGAGAGACTGCCATCGCATTACGTTCAATCTCAAAGAGTGCATCAGAAAGAATTGCAAGACATGCATTTGAGACAGCAATACAACGAGACAAGAAAAAGGTCACTTGTGTCCACAAGTCAAATGTAATGAAAAAGACAGATGGTCTATTTGCAAAGTCATGTGAAAACATATCAAAAAACTATCCACAGATATCATTTGAGCACATGTATGTTGATGCATGTGCAATGAATCTAATAAGACAGCCAGAGGCTTTTGATGTCATAGTTACTACCAACTTGTTTGGTGACATACTATCAGATGAGGCATCACAAGTTGTTGGCGGGTTGGGCATGGCACCAGCTGCAAATATCGGGGACAAGTTTGCATTGTTTGAGCCAGTCCATGGTGCAGCATTTGATATTGCAGGAAAAGATATTGCAAATCCATCGTCGTTTATTTTATCAGCAAAGATGATGTTCGAGTGGCTTGGTACAAAAAATAATGACAAGTCATGTCATGATGCAGCAAGAAAAATCGAAGATGCAGTCTACGGAATTGTCAAGGACGGAATAAAAACAAAAGACATTGGTGGAAACAAGAGCACTAGAGAGTTTACACAAAATGTAATCTCGCGTATCACTTGAGATCAGATACAGGTGGCTCTCTTGACCAGAAAAACATTGCAAGACTGATTGGAACCATAATCATTATTGCAACACCAAGTGATATCCAGTAAAATGTGGGGTCAATTCCTTTTATGAACGGGACAGGAAATACAGTATACGCCCAGACAAATACAATAAACCCAAGCAATACTTTATTTTTCTTTAAGATGCGCCATCCAAGTTTTCTTTTTGCAATGTAGCAACGCTTGCATCGGGTACGGTCATCAGTCATGCATGAAGTACAGCAGTGTTTTTCACAAAAGTAGCATGTCCTATCTCCAAACTCAGAGCCGCAAAAATCGCACTGTCGCACAAGACATTGTTGATTTGCTCAAAATTTATCTTTTTATGGAAATAGCCTTTCAGGGTCACGAGGATATAGGACTACCTCTCGCACATTATCAATCTGGGTCAAGACTGCCATCAATCTATCAAGGCCCAAGCCCCAGCCAGAGTGAGGCGGCATTCCCCAGTCAAACGCCTTCAAGTGGTCTTCAAACTGCATTGGATCCAGTCCCTGCTCTACCAATCTTGCCTTAATCTTGACAGGATCGTGCAATCTCCTACCACCAGAGGATAATTCCAGATATCCATACTGGAGGTCAAATGACTTTGAAACTATTGGATCGTCTTCTTTTTCATGAATATAAAATGGCTTTAGCTTCAGAGGCCAGTCAGTCAAAAAGTAAAATCCAGGATGAATCTCACCCAGTTTTCTCAGATGTGAATCTAGCAAGTCATCTCCAAATGCAAGAGGTAGTCCCTGCTTTCCAAGCTCTTCAATTGCTTGCTTGTATGTCACTCTTTCAAAAGGCGCTTGTGGTTTTTTGAGTTCAATTCCTAAATTCTTGATGTCTTCTGCACAATTCTTTTCCACATGATCAAATACAGCTACTATTAATTTCTCTAAAATTTCCATGACATCCGTATAATCCATAAACGCAGATTCAATGTCAACACTTGTAAATTCAGTCAAGTGTCGTACGGTGTGGGATTTTTCTGCCCTGTAAAAAGATGAAATCTCAAATATTCGCTCAAGACCAAGTGTAAGTTGTTCCTTGTATAGTTGCGGGCTCTGTGCAAGATATGCCTGCTTGTCAAAGTATTTCAGGGAAAAAAGATTTGCACCGCCTTCACTTGCACTGCCAATAATTTTCGGGGTGTTTACTTCAAGAAAACCATTATCTGAAATTACTTTACGGATACAAAGAAGCACATTGTGTCGTATCTTGAATATTGATGCAGTCTTTTGATTGCGAAGATCAAGTGCCCGAGCATTTAGCCTGTTGTCAATTCCACTTTCCAGTCTACCCAATGGGTCTATCGGCAAAGGATGAATTGCACGAGATAAAATTTCAATTTTTTCTGCCTTAATCTCAAATGTAAAGTCTCGTGCCTTTGACTCCTGCACGGCACCTGTTACCAGCACTACACTTTGTTTTGAAAGATCCTTTACCTGAAGCAAGTTTTCAGGGCCTGCAACCACAATCTGTGATACTCCTGTTACATCTCGTAAAGTGATAAACGATAGTTTGCCAAGCTCCCGCAAGTCTTCCACCCAGCCTCCAACTGTAACCTTTTGTCCTTTCATGGCAGGCCCAAGTGTGCCTATGTCATGGGTTTTTTTTATATCCATTAGATGTTCCCTTACTTTCTTTCAAATTCTACTACTAGTTCTATCTTTCGAAGATCGTGAGCAATTGCAACTACTTTATCTACATCAATTGGAAACCTTGGTGTTTTTTTGCCCGATACGATAACCTTGGTTTTTTGTAGGCCACCTGGAGCCCAGACCTGATTTATTCCAAGTATTTTAATTGGGAAAAAAACATCTTCTATGAATTTGTTGTCGTCCGAGCCCTGGTGCACAAGCCAAATCTTTCCATCAAACTCTCCCTGGAGTATGCGGTAAAGTTCTCGGCTTTGTCTTACTGTCATGATATCAGGGCTGTTAAGGTACAGGACATAGTTTCCATGTGAGCCCCGGCATGAATTTAGTGTAAACTTTTCTATCTGGGGAATTTTTTGGGAAAGTTTGACTAGTTTTATTGATGCATCAACATCTGCCTTGGTAAGAGTTCCTTGATCTAACTTTGATTCACATTGGGGACATAGTATGCCATTCATGGCGTCAAAGTTGCAGATTGGTGTCCTCAAGGAAATCGAATTTTTGCTTGCAAAAACTAGAAGATAAACCATGCGAAAACAGCAGAACCGAATTCTACAGCAAAGGATCAAAATATAATCAAGATCGTGACTCAAAACCCAAATGTACCACTCATCCATACGGTATCTGTGGTTACGTTATCTGTAGACGATCTATCCGTACAATATCAAAGCCAGGGAAAGAAGATACATGCAGTAGACCACATATCATTTTCATTCAGTGAAGGCGAGTCCCTTGGAATAGCTGGCGAGAGTGGCTGCGGCAAGAGTACGCTTGGCCTTGCAGTCATGAAGACTCTACAGGAAAATGCCAGTGTCTCAGGCAAGATTCTTTTTGATGATATCTCAATACTTGAAACATCAGATTCTGAATTTACAAAAGATATCAGGTGGAAGCAGGTATCAATGATATTTCAGGGAGCAATGAATTCCCTAGATCCTGTTTTTACGATAAAAAAACAATTCATGGAAATACTGCAAAAACACAACTTTCAAGGTGACCATGTCCAGACAATAGAGTCTGCCATATCATCAGTGGGATTATCACATTCAGTTTTGGACAAGTATCCACATGAAATTAGCGGTGGAATGAAGCAGCGTGTAGTCATTGCAATGGCGTTAATCTTAAAACCAAAAATGGTAATTGCAGACGAGCCAACAACCGCACTTGACGTATTGGTCCAGGCACAGATTATGATTTTATTGAAAAAACTCAAAAAAGACGGGCTATCAATCATCCTAATCTCACACGACTTGGGCATCATATCAGAAATTGCAGAAAAAGTTGGAATCATGTATGCAGGACAAATTGTAGAGTTTGGCAACATGGAAGAGATTTACAAAAACCCAAAACATCCCTATACAGTTGCACTGCTTGATTCCATACCAAAACTACAAGAAACAAAAAAGATCACACCCCTGAAAGGAAACCCGCCAAGTCTTGTAAATCCTCCAAGCGGATGCAGGTTTTATGACAGATGTCCACAGGCCATGGAGAAATGCAAACAAGATCCTCCCAAAATCAAGACAGCATCAGGTTTTGTAATGTGTTGGCTGCATGAATGACTAGTTTTTAAAAATTTACAAAATTTTACTTGAGGCCTGTGCCGTTATAGTAAGAGTCGTAGATTCTCAATGCATTGTCCATTGAGACTTGCTTTGCTTGTGCAAGCATTGTATTTCTGTCTGCACCGTTTTCATCAGTTGTTACACTGCTCAAGCCATAATAGTTTGATTGTAGCAATGCAAGGTGTCTTTCGTGAATCTGGTTGAATATGATTACTGCTTTTTCTAGTGCGTATGATTCTTGTGGTGTCAAGTTTCTTCCACCGTGATCTTGTTCATTTGTAGTAGTATTTGGTTTGTATGTAAACTGTGATGGGTCAATATACTGGCTTATGTCTACGTATACTTGATCAATTTTTGCAAGTTGGCTAACCAATGATGCTGCCTGGGCTTCATCATTAGCCATATTTTGGGTAATCTGAGTTTGTCTATCATAAGTTGCAACAGAATCAGTTGTTGGTCCTGCTTGGAAGCCTGCATAGTTTTGTTGAATCTTTACTAGTTGGTTGACGATATCTTGTGCTTGTACAAGTGATGTGGACTTTGCTGCATCAATCATTGCATTTCTGTCTCGTCCTTGAGTATCAGTTGAAGTGCTGTTTAGTCCGACATAATCAGTTGACTGGATATCTGCTAATTGTTTTACGTGTATAGTATCAAATTGTGCAATTGCGTTCTGCAATGAGACTTGTGCTTGTGCATCAATGTTTCTTCCTCTGCTTGTCTCATCAGTGGTTACACTGGTAAGGCCGTCCCAGTTTCTCTTGGATTGATCCAAGTTTGCAAACTGGTAATAGCTCATGTATTTTGCCATGGCTTTTTGTTCTGCGGCTTGTTGTCTAGCAGCAATGTCTGACCAAGGGTCATCTGCAAATACTGCATGATTCAAGTAAACTGATCCTGCACTGAATAAAAGTCCTGTAATCATTACGACTGCAAGTAACTGGAATTTCACGAAATCTCTCAGATATTATGCCTTTTAAAACTTTGCGATGATCAGAGATTTGCATGCCTGATCGCCCTAATAAAATAACATTGCATCCAGCCGTACGATATACAATCAAGATTGGTCTACAAAGGCACAATCATGAATTGCACCCACAGTCTTGTTAAATAAAAATTAGATAAATTTCCAGGCAATTTTACAAGTCAATTATAAAATATTATGTTAAACTGGAATTTAATCAAAGCCTATATCTTCTGCAAACAATTGATACCAAATGACAAAAAGCAGAACCGCATCAATTGTAATAATCTTGGCAATATTAGTTGTAGTCATCGCAGGCCTGCAACCAGTTCATGCAGACGGTACAAACAAAATCGATATTCTCAATCTCAAAGTTAGTCCTGCATTAGTCAGAGTAGGAGATGAATTTGCAATCAATGCAACACTTGTCAACAATTCTACTGATACCATAACAGTGCACAATGGCTGCGGAGGACCGCTTACAGTAGTTTTTGATAATCATGCTACGGTCAATGTGAAAAAAATATGCAACTGGATGGCAATTCAAATAATATTAAAACCAGGTGAGAACACCAGTGTAACAAGTCTTGCCTCAAATCTTGGATATAATGCATCTTCATCTGGAACAGTAAATGCAAATATTACAGTCTCATATGATGTAAGAAACCAAACTCTTGAGACATCAAACAATAACATGGTTTCAAAGTCATTAATGTTTACAATATATGATAAAACCAATCCAGACCATCTATCCATATTGTCTCCACTAGAACAACTCAGATCAGGAGTTGTAGCAAGCAACATCCAGTGCAAGCAAGGCCTTGAATTGATCTTCAAAGCAACAAATGATTCCCCAGTATGTGTCAAGCCTCTTACTGCCACCAAACTTGTCTTGTGGGGATGGGCAAAATCAACAGGTGATGTAAATATTGCACAAGATGCGCCAACTATGAAAACCATCACACTTGACGACAATGGCAAATCAATTGACATCAAAAAAGGTGAACGATTTCTCCTAAAACTTGGCAGCACTTGGAATTGGAATGTTCGGATTGACAACCAAACAGTTGCAAGCAGAGTGGTAAACATAATGGTAGTCAAAGACGCCCAGGGAGTGTATGAAGTTCACAATGCAGGCAATGCAACAATAACTGGAGTTGGGGACCCATGGTGCCATACATCATCACCGCCCTGCGAAATACATTCCATATTATTCAAGGCCAACATTATAGCATCGCAGTAAAAATTAGAGATTATTTTAGCACATACAATTGCTACATGCCACAAATTCATAGACCAATACCGTAAAACGCTTGATATATTTGAAAAATATAAAGAAAAGAATGGACGAGATTCTTTCAGTCAAGAATTTAAAAAAATATTTCATAAAAAAAGGATTTACAGGCTCTGACAAGGAAGTAACTAGAGTAGCAGACGATATCTCATTTTCAATCAAAAATGCTGAAACCTTTGTACTTGCAGGCGAATCAGGTTCTGGCAAGACCACAATTGCGCGTCTCATACTAAGAGCATTAGAGCCAGATTCTGGCACAATAAGTTTTGACGGCCAAGAGATAACAAATCAAAAAGACCACCTAGAAAAAATAAGGCTTGGCTGCCAGATGGTCCACCAGGATCCTTATGCATCAATCAATCCAAGGATGACCATTTTGGATATAGTAAAAGAGCCACTTGAAATCCACAATGTTGGAAACAAGCAAGAAAGAAACCGTCTTGCATTGCAGGCATTAAGTCAAGTAAAACTAGAGCCAGTAGAAGATATTGCATCAAAGTATCCACACATGTTATCAGGCGGGCAAAGACAACGAGTTGCAATAGCTCGTGCAATTGTAACAAATCCAAAACTTGTCATAGCAGACGAGCCTGTATCCATGCTTGACGTATCAGTAAGAATTGGAATACTAGAACTGATAAAAGAATTACAAGAAAAACATGGAATCTCTTTTTTGTATATCACACATGACCTGTCCACTGCAAGATACATTGGCCACAGGATTGCAATTTTGTATCTTGGAAAGATTGTGGAGACAGGGCCTATCAATGAAGTTCTGTCCAGCCCACATCACCCATACACCCAGGCACTCTTGGATTCAATTTCAGATCCAGACCCAGAAAATCTGCACAAGGAAAAAAAGATACGAGTCAATGAACCGTTAGACATTGACGTGTATCAAGGCTGCAGGTTCAGGGCAAGATGTCCATATGCAATTGACAAGTGCAAGCAAGAACCAGAACTTGAAAAAGTTTCAGAAGACAGCCAAGTTGCGTGCTTTGTAAAGATAAACTAGTTTGCCACTTCGGGCACATTAGAGATTCTATGCGATACAACTTGTGAGACACCATTTCTTGGAAACACTCCATAGATGAGAGTGGCCTTTTTGACCACAGAGTCTTTTAGTGATACCATTATCATCTGGCTTCCTTTTGCCCTGTCTTCAAGTATGGTAGCAAGCCTTTCTGTGTTTAATGCATCAAGGTGTGCGTCTACTTCGTCAAGCAAGTAGAATGGAGATGGCTTTAGTTTCTGTAGTGCTAGCAAGAATGTGATTGCAGCAAGTGTTTTTTCACCACCACTGATTGATGTTGATTCTCTTTTTGGCTTGTTTGGAAATTGTACGAGATATGATATTCCAGATGTGAATATGTCATCCTCGTTTTGAATCTCAAGCCATGCATTTCCCCCAGTCATCTTGCTAAATATTTCGCGAATGTCTTTATCCACTTTATCATATGATTCCAAGAAGGTCTGGCGTTTGCCCTTGTCAATTTCTTCAATGAACTTTACAATAGAGTTTCTCTCTTCTTCAAGCTCATTCTTTCTTGATGACATGGAACGATATCCATTGGATACATCAACATATGCATCAGGAGCTCGTGTATTAAGCGAGCCTGACAGGTTTTTCTTTTCAGATTCTAGTGCAAGCAAAATTTGGTCAACATCAAATGATTCTAGAAGTGTACTGTATCCGTATGACTGTAATGTCTTACGAATTCTTTCTTCGTTTTCTACCAAATCCCGGACATCTCGCTCGATAGAATCAGACTGTCTGTCCATGCCGTTTACTTCTTTACTTAGTGTCCTTTCTGATTCATACAGGTCCTTTAGTTTAGAGTCATATTCTTTCAGCGTTGATACCGATGTTCCAGATGTAGAGATTAGCTGCTGTTCTTTTTCTCTCAAGGTTACAAGCATTGTATCTACTGCTTCCTTTTCTTTTGCAAGCGCCCTTGACTGGACCTCAATGTCATATTTTTCATGATTCAGAGAAGACTGTTCTTGAGATATCATTCTCACGTTTGCCTTGAGTGAGTTCTCATCGTTTCCAAGATTTGTCAGATTTCCAGTCAGTTCTCGAAACTGTGTAGATATGGTACTATGGGAGCCAAGTAGGCTAGAACGCTGTTCATTTAATGCAGAGAGTTGGCTTGCCACTCGAGTCTGTCCCTCATCAGCATAATTTTCCCTGGTCAATGAGATGCGCTCATCCAAAGACGATTCGTATGATTGTAGTTTTGATATGTTAACCATTATGCTCTCTTCTCTTCTTCGCAATTGTGAAATTCGTGAAGTGAGTTGATCTTCAGACAAGCCCAAATTCTTTAGCTTTGCCTTGATGTCTGCAAGGCCAAGACCTACATTTGCAAAACCAGTCTCAGATGAATTGTACCTGTTTTCAAGGCTGTCAGTTATCCTCTCAAGTTTTTTTAGTTGGCCCTTTTTGTTTTGGATAAATCTCCTCAAGAGTTCAAGTGACTGAACAAGTCCATCTACAGATGTGCTCAGCAAGATGATTTTTGTCAGGTGTGAAACCTTGGAATTTACATCAACGATTACAGCATTTGCGTCTGCTTCAAAGAATTGCCCATCTATTGTAACTGCCTTGTAACCTTTTTTGGACAGCTCGTATGCCTTTTCCTTTGAATCAACCAATACAATGTTTCCAAAAATGAAATTTTTGAGCGACGTGAATTTTTCTTCACATTTGACAAAGTCAGACAGGATTCCAAGTATGCCAGGCTCGTTATTGACAGATATTTTAGAATCAGATATTGCATCAAGTGGAATTATTCTTATCTTTGGTAATTTCTTTGATTGTGCAAATTCTGCCAGCCCAAGCAATGTAGCAAAGTCATTTACAACCAATCCCTTGAGCCAGTCAGAACCTGCTGCAAGGAGCGGTCTTTCGTATTGCTTGTCCCATGTTAGAATTTCAAAGACCAGTCCTTGAATTCCAAGCCTCTTGGAATCTTCCTTGAGTTTTGCAATTGAATAATCTTCGTGCATTACTTCTTTTACGACTTTGATCTTTGCTTCATATTGTGCAGCAGCCTTGCTTGCCTTTTCAAAAATTATCGTAGTCTCCTCAATGTCTTTTTCTATCTTGACGCGCCTCTCACGCAGGTTCCCAAGTCTTGACTTGAGATCATTGATTGCTGTCTCATGTCCTGTCCTGACTTGTCTGAGTTTTACCTCAAGACCCAAGAGATTTTCTTTCTCTTCAAGTATGGATTTTACTCTCAGCGAGTTTTGGTCAATTTTATTTTGAATGTCTGCACGCTCTTGCTCAAACTTTGACAAGGAAAGTTTTGTTTCATTTAATTGGTCTGTGAGTTTTCTTACTGTTTCATCTACACGAAGTTTGTTTGTTGCAATCTGAGATTGTTGTTTTAGCACCTGACCTATTTCAGAGTCAACAGATGCAAGCTCTGCATTTGCAGACTTTCTGGTTTCATTGATTATACCAATAGAATTTTTCAGTTCTGTAATTTGATTTTCTAACAAGGAACGTTTTTCATTTAGTGTGACAAGTTCAGACTGGATCTCTGGAAGTCTTGAATCAATTTGTGACAATCTTCTTGCATTAGTTGCAAGTTTGCTATTTGCAGATTCAAACTGGTGCATTGCAGATGCAAGCTCAGAGTCAATTGTTGCCTTGGCTTGGTTGTATACATTGACCTCATCCATGAATTTTTGTTTTTCTTCTTCGAGTTTTTTTATTTCATCACGGAGCTGGCCGCGTTGCTCGTCTAGCTTTTTGGCTTCTGATTTTATTGCATTAAGATTTCGCTCTTTTGATATTTTTGTAGATTCTATATCG
>Ga0206954_1141_pt1 | contig 18439 bp, 13 predicted proteins | sample Alteio_BWOrgHeat_37_FD_153250 | JGI IMG/M metagenome (GOLD analysis project Ga0206954, IMG submission 153250) | Enriched cells from forest soil in Barre Woods Harvard Forest LTER site, Petersham, Massachusetts, United States -... | ecosystem: Environmental > Terrestrial > Soil > Temperate forest >...
GTTGATCCTGGAGCCGAGGGGGGCGGAGACGGGGGCGGACAACGATTACGAGTCGCCGTCGGCGATGCGTCGGGTGCGTCATGAACCCGGTTTTATTCCGCAGGTGTTTCAGCCGTCGCCATTTAACGAGGCGCTGCTGGCGTACGCGACGTTCATTCGTGGTCAGATGGAGGACATCAGCGGGGTCCATGAGGTGTCGAATGGGAGCGTGCCGGCTGGGGTGACGGCGGGCAATGCGATCGAGCTTTTGCAGCAATCGGATCAGACCCAGATGTCGGAGTTTGTGACATGTATCGAGACGGCGCAGAAGAAGCGGGCGGAGTGGGAGATTGCGCTGGTGTCGCAGTTTTATAGTGAGCCGCGGTTGGTGGCGGTGTCGCAGTTATCGATGCCTCTCGCCCAGCCCGGAACCCACCCCGGCTCGTTCCTCGCCACCCCTCCCGATGCGGGAGGGGGAGGAGGTTTTGGCGGACCGGGTGGACCTGCGGGATCTGCGGGACCGATGGGGATGGCTCCTCCTCCGCAGCCGGGGGCGTTTGGGGGTCCGGATGGGCCGTCGACGGCGGCGTTGGCGGTGCGGGTGTTTGAAGGGTTGACGAAGGGTGGTCAGGTGAGGATCGATGTCGTGCCCGGGTCGGCGACGCTGAAGACGCCTGCGGCGCAGAGTCAGCAGATTATGGATATGGCGGCGAAGGGGTTCTTTACGCCGCAGATGCTGCCGGTGCTGAAGATGGTGGCGGATGAGTTGGGGCTGACGCGGTCGGATACGTTTACGGATCGGATCGACGAGGCCTATGCGCAGATTATGTCGAATACGCCGCCGCCGGAGGTGGCGGCGCAGCAGCAGATGATGATGGGGCAGGCGTCGGCGGCGCAGCAGTCGACGATGGATCAGCAGCATATGGCGTCGATGGAGGCGCTCAAGACGCATGCGGCGATCGAGCTCGACACGGCGCAGACGGACAATAAGATACGGTTGGCGCAGGCGACGGCGGTGGCGCAGGCTCATGCGAAGGCGGCGTTGAATAGGCAGGAGCATGGGCAGGCGGTCGAACGTCAGACGGGTGACCAGCATCACGAGGTGGCGATGCTGTCGGCGCAGCGGGCGCTGATGGCTACCTCCCCCCAACCCCCTCCTCCAGAGGGGGAGGAAGACAGCCACCCCGGCTCGCTGGGGCTCGCCACCCTTCCCGAAACGGGAGGGGGAGGAGAGTAGCCCCCATCCCCGGCCCGTCGGTGGAGACGAGTTCCCCGCTGGGCGAAGGTGTCCGATGGTCGTGAGCTTCCACTGTTCGTAGGCGAGTACTTTAGTCGAATAGTCGAAGCCTTGGTGGTTGCCGAGGCTTCTTTATTTGGCCTCTGTGAAAGGTGGTGATGGTATGGGGAGTTCGCATGGTACGGGATCGGTCGATCCAGATGTGGCGAAGATTGGGGCGAATAGGGCGGATATTTCGGGGATGGCGTCGGGGGAGTCGAGTGATGCGGTGAATGATCGACAGGGGCGTCCGCGGGAGGGGCAGGTCCAGGCCGCGTCGCCGATACCGCATTTCGTGTCGTTGCGGGTGGCGGGGCAGGATCCGAATGCGCGGGTGATGGGGTCGCCGCTGTATATGGGGAGTCCGCAGTATGTAGCGCCGTCGACTTTTGAGCCGGTGCTGGCGGATCAGGCGAAGGTGCCGTATGGGTGGCTGCCGGATGTGAAGGGCGAGTGGCATCGGGGCGATCGGGTGTGCCGGCTAGTGCTCAGCGGTGGCCGGGTGGATGCGGTGATGGTGGACGGAAGTTCGTCGACGTTGGCGAACTATGGCGGTGATGTCGAGGAGGCGAATCGGTTTCGGGCCCGGGTGGCGGTGTATGTGGCGTCGTTGAGAATAGTGAATGACGAATAGTGAATGGTGAAGTGACGACAGGAACCCACACCCGGGCTTCGGTCTGCCCTCACCCCGATGCCTATGACGAGGGTGGTCAGACCAGTGGTAGATTTCCTAACTGGGCGTCCTTCCGGTTTTCGCGGAAGGAAGAGAGTAGATGATGTGAGGACAAGATGGCAAGTAGACAGTTTGATCCGCAGTATTTGAAGTCGATTCCTTCCCTTTCCGATCTGTTGGGCTTACGGGACACGGCGAATGGCGAGGGTGTTGCCAGTGGGAATGTCGGAGGGGGTGGGACGGATAGTCCGTCCTGGTGGCAGCAGTTTGCGCCTGATCAGTCGAGTGGTCAACCGGGTGGTCAGTTGAGCGGGCAACCGGGGTCGACGGCTAGTTCAGGCGGGGCGACTAGTGGGGCGGCCGGAAGTCGGTCCGATGGGTCGAGTCTCATCTATTCCGACGCTCACTCAAAGTCGAGCCAACCAGGACAGACGCTGGGGCCGCCTGTTCTCCATTCGGGCACCGGGCAGTATATGGGTGCTTATGAGGATCAGGCTACAACATTTGCCAAGCAGCACAATGGGACCTCCAACGCGCTGGGTCAGGTGCCACAAGGCGCGCGTGTGGCAAACGAGGGGGGGATCAAACGGGTCACCTTTCAAGATGGGTCGCAGGCGGTAGTAACTCCCAGGAACCAAGTGGTACCTGCCAAGGCGTGGGACACAGGGCCCCTCATGCACGACCCTGAGGCGGCAGTGTCTCCCCATAACGAATTTTACGATCGCAGCATGGGCATTCCGAATCCGTCGCCAGCGACGAAGGCGGGGTTCTCGGCGAGCGTAACGAGAGGCGTCGAACCTGACTACGTATCGGTCAACGTCGGAATTCTTTCCAAGGCGATTCCGGGGCTTAAGTTGCCCGGAGGTATTGGAACACAGGACCAGGTAATTGTTGATCGGTATGGTAATATTTGGGCATCTCCTCCTGGCGTTCAGGGTGGTCGCGCTTCGTTGAAACCGGAAGGTGGCGCGTCGGTGACAGCGGGGTGGCTGGATCGGAATAGTGGCGTACCCGGTCAAGGTGACTTAAAGAGCTGGTTACAGGGATGGTCCGGCAATGCGACGATTGGTGGGGGTACTCTTCCGACGGCGGGTGCGACGTTGTCGAAAGGAAACCACGGGCTGCAGGCGGCTTATGAGCTAGGCATCGGAACCAAACAGGTCGGGGGAAGTATCGTGGACGACGTGCCGATCGGGCGCCTGCCGATGGGCGGGTGGGATCGTTCGGGTGCGAAGTAGTCCTACCTGCGGTAACGCTGTTGGGGTGTCGGACGGGCATGTCTGAGCCTAAGGGGATGTCGACGTGAAGCAGTTGATACACGGCTTGATTGTGTTGATGTTTCTTGCGCATGGAACGCTGATGATTCGGCAGGCGCCGACTCGGCAAGCGCGGGAGGCAGAGGATGAGGCAAAGGCGCGCCCGCGATGGTTCGATAGTCAACAGGCAATTGACCGTCGGGTTGCGAAGGTGAAGAGTCCCGGCTATCTCTGGTTGTTGCGCGGGTTTGGCATTCTCGAGTATTGTCTCGCTGGGGCGCTTGCTTATGCGGCGCTCACGGGGAATTGGATCTGAGGGTCGAGGGCATCGATTCGGGCCCATAGTTTAGGAGCCTCCGCGAATGCGGGGGCTTCTTGTGTTTTCGGGGCGCGTGTTGTCGCCCCTGGTCGCTCGGCTCCTTTCCCAATAATGGGGGTTGCAATGATGCCGGACGTTGGTGAAGAGTGTGGTGAGGATCCCGAGAGGGCCTTTTTGTTAAGGAGCCTTATATGTTTGATGAAGAAGGGGCGGTAAATGAGTTGGCTGACGCGTCGCCCGCGGACAGCGAGGGGTTCGTGCCGGAGTGTGGTGCGGATGAGGATTGGGTGTATTCGGATGATCCGGCGGCGGAATTCGGCGATCCGTCGCACTTTGCCACAGGGCCGGAAAACGTGGAGGAGGATGATTCGGATGCGCATCACGGTCGCGAGGCGTTTATTCCGCGCGATCGGTTCGATCAGGTGCATGGCCGCGCGCAGCAGCTCGAGCAGGAGTTGTTGTGGCATCGGGAGCGGAATGAGTTGGCGCAGCGGGCGATGGCGGCGGGCTATCGGGATGTGGCGCAGTTCGAGCATGACGATGCCTGGGCGAGGGCCAATCATTACGAGGGCATCGAGCAGTATTTGGCGACGCGGGAAAGCCCCTCACCCCGGCTCCGCCGCCCCGTCGGCGGAGACAGCGAGGGGCTTGTGGAGGATGGCAACGCAGTTTATGCTCAAAGTGGTGAAGCGGCGATGCGGGCGGAGATGGTGCGGGATCGACAGGAGCGGTTGCGGACGCAGCGGGAGCTGGCGCAGGTGCGGGGGCTGTTGCAGTCGGTACAGCGGTCGTCGCTGGATCAGACGATTGCGGCGGCGCGGGCGCAGTTCGATCATGTCGATCCGGATCAGTGGGCGCAGATCGAGCGGTTGTGCCGTGATATTGGACGTCCGGATGCGGTGCAGCGTGTGATCTCGACGTTCGCGCCGGCGGTGCAGTCGGCGAAGCGGTCGGCGGCTGAACGGGCGTTGATCGAGCATAATGCGCGGCGCCAGTCGAATGGGTATGGGGCGCCTCCGCCGGAGGGTCGAGGTGGCGGTCAGGCTCCGCCTCAGTTGCCGAAAGTGTCGCCTCAGCAGGCTAAGAGCCGGCTGTTGAGCGAGCTGCTGGGGTTTCGGAAGTAGGGGCCCGTCCGGCCGGTCGCGCCCCCTCCTCCCGACGCTCGCCGGAGGCTCGGTCTCCGTCCTCCCCACAGAGTGGGAAGGACGGTGCTTATGGGGCGGGCGATACCTGCCCCGGCTCGCTTAGGCTCGTCACCCTCCCTAAAGGGAAGGGTGAGAAGTGGGGCGGATTGGCGTTTGCTGACTGAGGTGAACGGGATGGTGGCGTTTGCCCCACGGTGTCGAAGACGTTCGTGGGTGAGTGGTGACGGTCTGGTGTCGGCATGCCCGCACAGGGCTGCCGGCATGGCACCCGAAGGAAGTCGGATAAGTAGTAGTGAGTGGCTGCCGAGAGGCGGCTATTTTTTTTGAGAAAGGTTACTTAAATGGCGGTTGATGCGAATGCGTTGACGCTGGTGGATTATGCGCAGATGCGTAATGATCCGCTGGTGACGAAGATAGTGATGTCGTTATTCGACGTGGGCAACCTCGTCGACGATATTCCGCTGGTGACGAGCCAGACGCTGATGCAGAACGGTGTGCGGTTTATCGACAATTTGCCGGTGCCGTCGTGGCGTCAGTTGAATCAGTTGCCGACGATCACGAAGGGAACGCCGACGCCATGGCAGGAGCAGCTCTACATCGTGTCGAGCCAGTTCCAGATGGAGAAGCGGTTCCTGCGGGAGAAGAATGCGATTCAGGACCCGATGGAGATTCAGTTCAATGCGTGGATGGAGGCATGGGCCTACACGTGGAACAACATCTTCTTCAATAACGCGCATGATGGCACGGGCGACAACAATGCGCCAGTGGGCCTCAAGACCCGTATTGTGAATTATCAGCAGTACGGGGTGGCGTCGGATATGTCGGTGAATGCAAACGCGAACCTGGCGACGGTGACGGCGAGCAGCGCGAACGATTTGATCGATGGGGTCAACCAGCTTCTGATCAATATGAACGCTGCGGACGGGACGAATGTCGTTCTTTATATGAATGAGACGATGTCGATCAAGTTCCTGCGGGCGATCCGGTCGCTTGGGGCAGGCGGCGGTTTCAATACGCAGAAGGATGCGTTCGGCCGCGAGATCGAGTACTACCGGAATGCGAAGATCCGGCGGGCGGGTCGTAAGGTCGACCAAACGACTCAGGTGCTCGGCAATGAGGACACGAATGGGAACACGTGGGCGTCCGGCAGCAAGTATGCGTCGATCTTCGGTGTGCGCTACGGCAAGGAGACATTTGCGGGGTGGCAAGACTGTGAGCTGAAGCCGCAGAACCTGGGGGTGGATCCGTCGAACGGCGTCATGGTGAATGCGCTGATCGACTGGGGTGTCGGCCTTTGGCAGTCGCATACACGTGCGACCGGGCGGCTGTATAACATCCAGATTGCGTAAGCCCCCTCCTCCCGACCTGCGCCAGGGCTTGGTCTCCTTCCTCCCCACACGTGGGAAGGACGGTGCTTGTAAGTCGATAGCGGTACGTTGGCGTAACCCACCCCGGCTCGTTCCTCGCCACCCCTCCCGAAACGTGAGGGGGGAGGAGGTTTGGCGGTTGCGTCGGCGGCCACGGGTAGGTCGTCGGGCGAGTGCGGGATTGGGACGCATGCCCATCCAGAGCTATGGGCATGGCACCCGGATCAGCCCTCATCCCCATCCCTTCTCCCTGCTACGGGCGGGGAAACCGATGGTGTTGGACGAGTCTGACATATGGGACAGGTCTGATGGAATGATTGAGACGTTTAAGGAGAAAAGAAATGCCGGCTGATGCTAATGTGACCCTGTTGACGTCGCAGACGATTACTACTGCGGGTGTCAACGGGCCGAGTTATAACACTTTGACGGGTACCCCGCGCCGGGGGCTTTCGGCGCGTGTTTTGTATAGCTCCGTGTCGGCGGCGACTGCGGGCTGCGTCATGACGTTCAAGCAGCAGAAGTCGTCGGACAACACGACGTTTGTCGATTCTGTATATGCGACGCCGCTGACTTATACGACGGCGGCCCAGGCGGGGGTGCTGGATCTGCATATGTATGCGGAGAAGCAGTTCCCGTATATTCGGGTGGTGGCGACTCCGTCGCCGACTACGGGCACTCCGACGGGTGTGTTCAAGGTGGAGATCGACGCGGCGATTCCCGGATAGCGAGCGGATGAGAATGGTGAATTGAGAATAGTGAATGGTGAAGTGAGGACCGTGAAGTGAAGATTGGACGCGTCGGACAGGTGCGACGGGTCTGACAAGGTCTGACATTGGTGGCCCCGCGGAGGTTCCGCGGGGCCGTTTAGGTTGGGGGCGTATGGATCGAATTGAGGCGTCGAATGCGGCGTATGGGCTGCACTGTGAGGCGTGTGAGTTGCGGGGCGCCGGTCAGAATGAGGAGGCGGCCGGGCGGTGGGCGACGTGTGTCGAACTTGCGCCGGATGAGCCGGTTTACCTTCGGGAGTATGCCGATTGCCTGGCACGTTTGCAGCGCTGGGAACTCGATCTTCATTATGCCTCGCTGGCCGCGTCGTTGGAGCCTTCGAACCCGGAAGCGTGGGCGCTGATGGGGTCGGCTTGCGGTTATCTGGGGCGTCAGGAGGAGGCGAAGCGGTGTTATGACCGCGCGAATAGGCTGGCTCCGAATTCGCCGTCGGTCCTCTGGAATAGGTCGCTCTATTATTTGCTGCATGGCCGGTATGCGGAGGGATGGCGGGATTACGAGTGGCGGTTTCTGACAAATCAGCGTCGACGTACGCTCAAGGCGGCGTGGGACGGGAGGGCGGACGGACCCTCACCCCCTGCCCCCTCTCCCATCGGAATGGGCGAGGGGCTTGTGGAGGGTGTCGACACGAAAGGCATTGGCGAACCTCACCCTCCTTTTGAAAGGAAGAGGGGACCAGAGCCGTCGACCGAGGCTGTGCCGGGAAACGCAGCCGGGCGTGGGACGTCATGCCCATCCAGGGCTATGGGCGTGCCACCCGGACGGCGATCGCGGGTGCTGTTGGTGTGGTCGGAGCAGGGGTTGGGGGATACGCTGCAGTTTGTGCGTTTTTTGAAGTTGGCGAAGGAGCGATGGGGCGGGCGTGTCGTTTTTGAGACGCAGCGGGAGTTGGTGGCACTTTTTCACGGCCAGGATCTCGGCGCGGATGAGATTATGGCGCCGAATGTCGGTGGGTCGGTGCCGTTCGACGATTTCGAGCATGTGGCGCTGATGTCGCTGCCGATGGTGTTGGGGCTCGATCGGGAAGACGATTTTTGGCGGGGGCCGTATCTGGGAGCGGGGACTGGGACGAGCCCGATCCCCCAACCCCTTCCCATTCCGATGGGAAGGGGTTGGGGGATAGATGTCGCGGTCTCGATGACCTTGGATGGGCGGGATGCCGGAGTGGAGGATCATCCCGGGCAGGAAACCTCACCCCGCCCCTCTCCTTGGAAAGGAGAGGGAGTAAATGCCGGGTGCAGCGCGCTTGCACATTTTACGCAACCGGTCTTGGACGGCATGCCCATCCAGGGCTCTGGGCATGGCACCCGGCAGAAAGACATGCCCGCCCAGGGCTGCCGGCATGGCACCCGAATAGGAGTTTGTTGGCAGGGGGCGCGGTCGAATGGATGTGATGCGCAGAGGTCGATTGGGCGGGATGAGTTTTGGAATGCGATTGTGGAGCCGTGGCTCGGCGGAGAGCGCGGTGACGTCACATTTTATAGTGTGAATCCGGATGCGCGGTTGCCGGATTGTGAGGGTTGTGTCAACCCGGAGTTGTCGAGTTTTGTCGAGACGGCGCGGGTGATTGCGGGGTTGGATTTGGTGATTACGGTGGATACGTCGGTGGCGCATTTGGCGGGGGCGATGGGGAAGCCGGTTTGGATTTTGTTGCGGTATGCGACGGATTGGCGGTGGTGTTTGAACCATGAGTCGACTTCGCCGTGGTATCCGTCGGCGCGGTTGTTTCGACAGAAGGCGTATGGGATCGGGTGGGGTGAGGTCTTGGGGAGGGTGCGGTCGGCGCTGGAGGAGTTCGGAACCTACCCCGGCTCGCTTGGGCTCGCCACCCCTCCCTAAAGGGAAGGGTTGAGGGCTTGTGACATTGGGCGTAGTGGTTGACGAGATTGCTTCGCGGGCCGGTCGCCAACCCAAGACTGAAGTCCTGGGTTGGCGTGGACATTGTTCTCCGGACATCCGGTGGCGAGGACGTTTGTGGTAACAGACCGGTCTGGTGTCGGCATGCCCATCCAGGGCTACGGGCATGGCACCCGGAGTGAGTCTTGTGTTCCGTTGAAAGGATAAGAGATGACGACGATTGCGAATTTTACGGTGGAGGGGCCGGTGGGGTCGGGGACGGCGGGCGGTAATCCGATCTTGACCGGAGCCTTGGACGGCAGTGGGAATACGGTGGCAAATAAGGCGGATGCGAGTGGGAATATGCTCGCGTCCGTGGCAAATGGGGTGTCGGTGGCTACGGTGCCGTCGACGGCGCCTGGGGCTACAGATCCGGGATTGACCGTGAGGAATATGCCGCGGCGGTCGACGCAGGTTCTGACGACGACGCCGCTTGCGGCGAATGGGGTCTTCACTGGGACTTGGAACGATTCTAATCTCGATGGGACGGTGTTCATTTCCGTTCTGTCGTTTTCCGACCAGGCGTCGGCGGCGAGTGGGTTTGTCATTCAGGAGAGTGACGATACTTCTAACGCAAACTTGACACGGCAGATCAGTTCGCAATCGGCTTCCGCAAACACGTTGACGTCGACCAGCGCGGCGCTCCGGTCGCGGTATTGGCGCGTTGTATATACGAACGGCTCCACGCTTCAGACGAACTTCGAGATGACGGTTACAGCGGCAAGTGCGGCGATTGGACAAACGAACACGTCGGGAAACGCCCAGGTCGTTCAGTCGGGTACCTGGACGGTGCAGCCGGGAAATACGCCGAATACGACGCCATGGCTGGTGACCCAGTCGCCGTCTACGTCGGGCGGGGCGACTCTTGCGAAGGTGTTAAGTGCGGCGTCGACAAACGCGACATCGGTGAAGGCTTCGGCGGGTCAGGTGTACGGTTATTCGTTTGCGAACACGAATGCGGCGTACCGGTTCGTCCACTTCTATGACAAGGCTTCGGCGCCAACGGTGGGGACGGACGTGCCGGCGTTTACGGTGGGGATTCCGCCGAACTTTTCGGCGCAGGTGGACTTCAATTCGGGGACCCCCTTTGCGACGGGAATCGCCTATGCGATTACGACGGGTGCGGCGGACTCGGACAGTGCGGCGGTGGGGGCGAATGACGTGACGGGCTTCATCGTTTATAAGTGAGGCGAAGAGCCTCTCCTCCCGACCTTCGCTAGGGCTTGGTCTCCTTCCTCCCCGAAACGGGAAGGACGGTCCGATTGGGCGAACGTTTGCAGGCCTGAGGTAATGGTCTGGTGTTGTCATGCTCATCCAGGGTTGTGGGCAAGGCACCGGAGTTAGTTCGAAGGAGAGTGAAGAATGACGCGTGGGGCGATGAAGGTGAGGGTTGCGCAGTTGTTGGGGCTGACGCTGGGTGACGGGGCGTATGGGGATCCGTTTACGATGGACAGTGCGCTGAACCGGGTGACGGATGAGTTTGCGGGACCTGGGATGGATTGCTACTGGACGAGTGAGACGGGCGATATCAACGCGGGACAGGCGGAGTATTGCGCGCCAACGATGTACAAGTTGAAGGGGGCGTACTGGCTGGATGCGACGTCGATGTGGCGTCCGCTGCTGCCGACGACGCCACAGAAGCTGGACCGGGTCTCCACACGCTGGCGCAATGATCCGGAGACCGATCAGCCCGTTTATGCGGCTTTTGAGGGGGCGAATCGGTTTGTGTTGTATCCGACGCCGAACTTCGACCGGTTAGCGGCGTTGAAGTTCGAGGGTTACGCGCAGACGAATGTGAGTGGGATCTCAACGTGGGGATTGGATACGGTGGAGTGCCCGCTGCCGTCGTGGTGTCATGAGGCGATTGTGTACGGGACGGCGATCGAGGTGGCGTCGTCGATGCTGGCGGGGGATGCGTCGGTGGAGGTCGAACGGTCCAGTCGTGTGATGCCGGTGCTGGAGGGTCGATATCGACGGCTGCGGGGTCAGGCCGAATCGGCGGCGTCGACGTTTTATCAGGATGTGGTGCGGTCGGGGCTCGATCCGTCGTGGTCTGTTTTTCAATGGTGAGGAACCCCTCACCCCTACCCCCTCTCCCATCGGAATGGGCGAGGGGCTTGTGGCATTTGGTCGAGCCCGTTTGGGCCGGGGCGGTCTGGTGTCGGCATGCAGAATTCGGATGACGAGCAGGGACGCCCATCCTACGATTCGTCAGTGGCGGTTTTTGATGTTGACCAGTCGGACAGGTTAGACGTCTCGGGCCCGGTGTGCTGTTATTTGTGTGGAGCGAGGGTGAGATATGCCGGTAACGCTTTTGTCTCTGGAAGAGTCGGTTTTGAATGTGCTGAATGAGGCGTTCAACAGCACTCTTGGGGATTTGCCGTCGGGGGTGGGTGGGACATCGACGATTCCGACGTTGACGTTGACGGGAATGGGGCCGTCGACGATTAAGTCGCTGTTGAACGAGGGGGCGGCGGAGCTGGCGCGGTCTTGTTATCCGGTGCCGGATATGGGCACGTTGTCGTGGACGTCGGGCACGCGTACGAACCTGATTGCGGACTTTGCGACGTCGAGTGGGAGTGTGATTTGGGCGGTGCGTGGGGTGACGTTTCAGGGGGATTCGACCGCGCTCAGGTACTGTGACCGGTCGGCGTTGGAGCGGAGCGATCCGGATTGGATGGTGACGTCGACGGCGGCGCCGGTGTATTGGTATCTCGACGGCCCGATGAGCATTGGGCTGTATCCGAGGCCGTTGTCGACGGGGACGGTGACGGTTGATGGGTTTGCGGTCCCGGCACCGATGAATGATGCGGGCCTGTCGTCCGTGGCCCCTTGGATCGCCGATGATCTGACGCATTTGCTGGTTTGGTATGCGGCGGCGAAGCTTGCGATGAAGAATCTCGAGGATTCGTCGTTGGCGCCGAGGATCGAGATTTGGCAGGGACTGTACGATAAGGGGCGGATGGATTTGTGGCTGAAGGTCGATCCGCGGATACGGAAGGCGCACTTTCCGGTGGCGCCCGCGTAGGGTTGCTCACCCCGGCTTCGCCACCCCTCTCCCATCGGAATGGGCGAGGGGCTTTTGACATTAGGTGGGTGCGGAGGGCGTCGCCCCAGGCTCCGATTATTTCGCCCGTCGAGGTCCGGTATCAAGCGTGTGGCAAGGCGTTGCGGGTGTCTGGTGTCGGCATGTCCATCCAGAGCTCTGGGCATGATACCCGGCGAACGTTGTGGTTGTGGTGTCAACTGGATTGGATCTGATTATGTCTAATGAGCTTTTTGTACAGCAGCGTCGGTTTTCGGGGTTAGATTTGTATCACGCGCCTCAGGATGTGGCACCGGATCAGTTGTTACAGTCGGATAATTGCGTGAATTACGGCGGGGAGCTCTGGACTCGGCCGGGGTTTCAAGGGGTGTTTGCGACACCGATGTCGGCGCCGATCTATGCGGCGACGGAGTTTGTGCGGTCGGATGGGTCGACGGTCATTTTGTTTGTGTCGGGTGGAAAGCTTTACTTTGCGGTGAAGCAGGATCCGCCTATGACGCAGACGGAGATCCTGATTTATGTCAGTCCTTCATCGTCGATATCGTTTGCGTTGAACTCGGAGAAGGCGCGGATCTATGTCGAGGGCAAGTATGCGTATGTGGTCGATGGGGAGTATGCGTACAGCGATTTGGTGATCGATGGGTCGGACGCGAAGAAGGTGACATCGGCGACGCGGCCGTTCGTGGCGGCCGATGCGCCGTATAAGCAGTTGACGATTACCGGACCGAAGCCGGATTTTACTCCCGGGACCTACGCGATCTCGTCGTTGAGCGGGAGTGCCGCGGTGCTGTCGGCGTCGGTGGGAACGACGGGTAAGGTCAGTGGGACCGGGACTTTGTCTGGGCCGTTATACCGGGTGAATGTTAGTGCGGATGGGGTGGCGTTGGCGGCGGCGGTGACGGGGTTGATGTCGCCGAGCAGTGCGCCGAGTTGTTCGCTGACTAATACTGCGCTAGATCTTTCCGATAACGCGTTGAAGTGGTCGTCGTTTCCTCCGCTCTCGTGGGTGGGCGGCGTGGGCGTGGTGGCGTCGGGGGGAGTCGGCGGACCGGAGACGATCATCAATGCGGCTAACCAACGGTGGTCCGGGGGCACCGGGTCACCGACTCCCGCGCCGACTGGTTGGATCGTCGGCGGAGATACGATGGGATTTCAGGCCGCAACGATTGGTGGCGTGGAGTGTTACTTTGACGCGGGCGCGAATCCTGAGTGGGTCGACTGGGATTATCCGTCGCCTGCGTATGCCGCTGGGGCGAATACGATCAACGCGGCGCGCGTCTGGGTGGCGACGGCACATGGACATTCGGGCGGCGGCGGCAGCTTTCAGATGCAAATCTTTCCCGAGGCGGCCAGCGTTACTTCCCAGGTGCTTACCACGTATTCGGATCTAACGATGGTGACCGCGGGGTCATCGTCGACGATTTCGAGTGCCGCTCATCCGTTTCAGACGGGCGACGTGTATAAGGTCGTTACGATCCTGTCGGGCACGAACTGGACGGCCGGAAACTATACCATTACGGCCGTGAACGCCGGCACGCATGTCGCGACGGTGAACGGAAACGTGGGAACGGTTTCTGGGTCGGGGACCGGCACGGGTACGCTCAATCTCGACAGTGGCGGCGCCGCGTACGTCGCGCATAACGACGAAAACTTTACGCTGCAGTCACCACTGAGCGCAATCCCAGGTGCGGAGCAATCCTCGCCGGTATTCAAAGCGGTGCTGGGGGACAGTACGTACAGTCAGGTGTTCTCGTTTACGGGCCTTTCTAAGGACTTCGACTATATTAAGTACCGGCTTTTTGGCGCCGCTTCCAACTCGCCCATCGGAGTCAATCAGCCGTCGCTCAAGGTGGTCGATGTTGGGATGGTTGTGGCGAACGCGTCGACGGGGCACGCGATTCATGTGAAGGCCAACAATCCTCTGGGTATTGGTTACAACTGTCTCGGCGGTTGCTGGATTCGGCGCGACTACACCGACCGGACGGTAACAGATCTTCACATCGACCCTTCGGTCAATACGAAGGTGACTTCGTCCTCGTTCTCATCGAGCGATGTGGGCAGGGTGCTACACGTTACATCCGGTTCGGGCTTTACGCCAGGCGTTTACAAGATCACGGGTGTGACGGGTACGACGGCAACGCTGTCGACCGGCGTAGGAACGCTCAACTCAAGTCCGGGCACCGCTGATGTTATCGCGGTGGTTGATTGGTCGACGACGAACGCGGTTTCGATAGCCTACTCGGCACCGTCGACATCGGGCAACATTCCGATGCGGATGGGGTTCCAGGCGGTAGGCGACACCGCGGCGAACGTGGTGTGGACATATCCGTCGACGTATATTACGGACTCGACGGGGACGTACCTCTTTACGGATATCTCTACGGTGCCGGTGTCGACGCGACAGTCGGCGCTTTACGTCTACCTCCAGATTCTGAACGACCTGCCGACGACCGTAGATCCCGCGGATCTGTTTACTTTCGGGCCGATCACGGCAAGCGGCAATCTGACTGTGGGGAGCGGCGATTATGTGTATGTGGTGACCGAGGCGGAGGATACACGATTCGACACATTGGGAGCGTCAACGGGGGTGACGACGGACGGGGTGATCGAGAGCAATCCGTCGCCTCCGTCGGCGTTGCTCACACCGACGGGCATTAACGATCAGACGAAGATGACGATCCCAGGTTGGACGAATCTGTCGACGGCGAACTATTTCTATGTGTATCGGTTGGGCGGACCGTTTACAGCGACTGATCCGATCGCAACATATCGACTGATCGCCCGCTTGCCGAAGTGGACATCGGTGATCGACTCGTCGTCACCGGGGGCGTCGTACTGTACGTGGGATCCGGGCACGTTGACGTTTACGGACAACACACCGGATGGGGTGTTGTTCACGTTGGTGTCGACGCTTGTGTCGGGACATGATGCTCCACCGGTGGGGGCGACCTGTGTTACGGGATGGCGCGGCCGGGTGGTGCTTGCGAAGGGGGCGTCGCTGTACGTATCCGATCTGCTGAACACGGACACGGCGGCGGCGCTTTACTATCCGACGGTGAACGTTCCGAACGATCCGAACGGGGTGGTGAAGGGGTGGGTCGTTCCGGTTTCGCCAAACGATGGCGATTCGATCAAGCAGATCGTTGCGAGCGGTCAGTACCTACTGATCTTTAAGGGACGGTCGCTTTCGGTGATGTCGGGAACGAATCCTTACGATTTCGTGCTGACGGAGCATTTGAAGCTTGCCGGCGTGGGACTGGCCGCGCCGCAGGGTGTGGCGCTGGTTGAGGATTCACCGTGGTTCGTGGGCCTCAACGCGATCTGGACGTATGGCGGCGGGGAATCGCCGCGGAAGACGTCGATGCCGATCGAGCCGGCGCTTGCGCCGCAGACAAAGGGCGGCGATCCGATTAGGGCGGCGGCTCGGGCGCTCGCCGTGGCTGAGTACCATGATCAGCGATTCTATGTTGCGATGCCGGGAACGGCGGGGGATTCGACGAATAATGTGATCTGGGTGTATGACACGCGTGGTCAGTCGGAGGGTGGGCCGCTCGGGTGGACGCGGTTCATTCCGCCGCTGAAGGATTCGACGCATACGATTTCGTTTACATCTATCTGTTCGCTTTCGGCGTCGGACGATACTGGAGATCTCTTCTTTGGCGCCGACGACGGCCAACTGTATGAGCATGCGGGGAGTGGGGATATCAGGAGTTTCGTGGCTGTTACGGATGCGTCGAATACGTCGCCGATTGTGGTGACGACGTCGACGGCGCACGGATTCGTCGATCGTGACACCGTGGTGATTCTGGGGGTGATTGGGAATGCGGCGGCGAATGGCACCTTCTACGTGAATGCGAGCAGTTACGATCCGAATCAGTGCGGTTTGTATTCCGACGAGGGGTTGACGGTCCCTGTCGCCGGGACGGGGCTGTCTTCGTTTTCCAATCTGGTGATCAATGCGAGCGATTCGACGAAGGTGACATCCTCGGGTCATTCGTTCGGTCCGTCGGATGTTGGCAAGTCGATCAATATTCTAGCGGGTTCAGGATTTACGGCGTGTACGCCATACGTGCTAAGTGTCGACGGCGGTTCGGCCAAGTTATCGATGGCCGTTGGGACCGCCGGGAGTTCGAGTGGTTCGTCGCAGGCGTTTGGCATCGCGGCAAAACCGGCGCCGGTGACGTTTACAGTAAAGTCGCGCGGGATGGCACAGGAGGAGAGCGGTCAGCGGTGGTTCGAGACGAATCGGCCGACGCGGGTGTTGGCAAGGTTGACGACCCAGGAAACGACATCGGTGACGCTGACGTGTTCTACGGACAATCAGCCCGCATCGGTGTTCTCGACGGTGGGTCATGTAAACATTCCGGCCGGGGCTATTCAGCTTCGGGACAAGGTGAACTCTGGTGTGCGCGGCGACGCGGTGTTTGTGACGATCTCGGGGTCGACGGTGCGGCCGACGCGGGTGACGTCGGTCGCGGTCGAGGCGGCGGATGGGTCGATCCGGGGGAATGCGTAACCCTCACCCCGGCTTCGCCACCCCTCTCCCATCGGAATGGGCGAGCGGCTTGTGACATGTGTCGCGTTCCTAAGACGTTGCCCTGGGCTCCGGGGCCGATGAAATCTTTATGCGTCGTAACAACGATGTAGAGTCCAGCCTCGGCCGTAGAGTTCATGATGCACTGTTGAATCGACAACTTGAAGATCATTATTATAGCTGAATCGTAGGGCCTACGGCGAGGCCAAGAGGTGCAGAGGCTACAGCGTAGCGTCTGTGGAGCGGTGGTGCAAGACTGCGGCGTAGGGCTAAGCGAAGCAGCGTTTGACGTAATCGGTAGATCATGATATCCTAGTATGCAGATTGGCGGAACAAACGCCGATTATTAAAACGTTCTATAAGTAGGAGCCTTGGGGTAGAATAACGGGCGTAAGTCGGTAAAGTACCTTGCCTGATGAAAAGCCTCTGGTCAACCCTGCTCGTAGAGTTTACGATGCTGTAACTCAAGATGATGATGTCAAACTCGGGGCTCAGATCCTCAAGCGAAATTTCATCAGTGTTTTTGTCGGCGCGACATCACTAGTCATTTCGCTGGGTGCCGCCTATTTGGTTGAGGTTTGGGTTCATTTCCTCATCGACGAAATGGCCCTTCATAAGATAGGTATTGCCCACTGGGCAAAGATTGCAATCCCGTGGGTCAGTGGAGCGTTTGCATTAGGGATATGCGCCGTAGCATCAATTGCTGCGATCAAAGAGATGTGGCAAATTATGAGCGGAGAAAAGGCTCATAAATCGCCTCCTCATAAACCCAATCGCGCGGAGCGTCGGGCTCAGACCCGACGTAGATAGATGAATGAATACTTGAGGGAAGACCTAATTGGGACCGCTGGATTGATCACTCACCGAGTATACGATCTCGGTGTAATGTTCGGTGGCGCAACAGGCCTTACAGTGATTTTGCTTGCGGCCGGAGCCATTCCGCTTCCGTCGTCAGTAATGATCCCCGTTGCTGTTGTTTCCTGTTTGTGCTACCTCGCCTGCGTTCTACTCGTATCAGTGATCGCGGTTCGAAAAATCGATGTCATTAATCGAGACCCAGGGTGGGATCTGGTGTGGGCTTGTTTGAAGGTTGGCTATAATTTAGCTTTCAAAAGCCTGTGGCTAGCGCCTAAGCTTACAGTGCATGTGCTGACTCATGCGTTTGAGAATAGGGCTAAGCCGAAAATGCGCGAGTTCGCCGCAACGTTTGCAGATCATTTCGTCAGTCGTCAGCTATTGCCGGTTTAGTACAATTCTTTGCCGTTCAAAAGAGCCGCTTCCTCCATGGAGGCGGCTCTTTTGATTCCTCACCGTCCACTTCAAACGCAAACTCCATTGGCGTCCCGCGCGTCGACCTTCGCTTGACCGTGAACCGTCCGGTCCAGCCGGCCGCAGACGCTCATTGGCGATTTGCGCACGCGAGCTGCCACTGGACTTTGGCATGCGTCTCCATCCTCGAGCGATTCGATGGCCCCCTATCGTTCGCGATGTGCCTGTCCACCGTGCCGCCCCGTTGGGGCTATGTCGCGAGCCTAGGGCGTTGTCCTAGGCTCTGATTATGTTGCCCCCGTTGGGGCTGGTTTAGGATTAGCCGTAACCGAGGACTTTGTGGTTGTCTGTAGGTAGCCGGCGCCTCCGTAGTTTGAGGTCAGTTATAAATCTCCGCTTGTGACCTTTGAACCAATGCCGGACGGATCTGGGTGTGTGAGTGATGATCCATCGCTCGGCTGATCGTTGGTGTCCGGCGACGGTTTCGTTTGCCCAGTAGATGACGAGCGGCGCCATGATATTTTCGCGGCTACTGGCTTCGCTGTCTTCTTTTCCCTCGATGTCGGGACCGTCCAGGTAGTCTTTGACTGCCGGCAGAGAGCGACGGAATAGGTTCCTTTCCGCGGCGGCAAGACTTCTTGCTTGCTTGTTGAAGCGTCGGGTGGCGTCGACGAACCGGGTTCCGTTCCAACGGTAGACGCGCTCGATAGCTCCTGGACAAGACCGCGAGAAGTGATCGAGGGAGTTGAATGGCGCTTGATCGTTGATGAGTAGCTCGTTAGTATCGTCGTTGTCGAGATCGCGAAGGGTTATGTCGCTCAGGACGCCAGTTACCGCGGCGACATTGCGAACACCTTTGTGCGTCAACCTGAATCCGTAAATCAAGTCTAGCC
>Ga0206954_1142_pt1 | contig 18400 bp, 14 predicted proteins | sample Alteio_BWOrgHeat_37_FD_153250 | JGI IMG/M metagenome (GOLD analysis project Ga0206954, IMG submission 153250) | Enriched cells from forest soil in Barre Woods Harvard Forest LTER site, Petersham, Massachusetts, United States -... | ecosystem: Environmental > Terrestrial > Soil > Temperate forest >...
AGATCTGGTTTCCATCAACTTTTAGCAGTATGTTTCCACCAGGGGCGTCAATGACTTTTTTTGGAATCTGATATTGTTGGTTTGTGGAACTGCCTTGTATCTTTGATGTGTCCATTGAAATTTTAATTGTTTTATCAACTGTAGATACAGAGACATCGCCATATTTTATCAGGTTTGTACCATTTGTCCTGATTTTTATCACATGATCAGGTGAACTGTCAAAAACTGGAATTGTACTCAACGCGCCAGCGTTTAGCATGAAATGCAATTGTATGGATACTGTATCATACTTGATGTTGACATCATACATTCCACCAAGAGAATCATCATTTAATACAAAATCATGAACAAACAAGTTGTTCAGTAAGGTTACCTGGCCCACATCGTAGACATTTCCCATGGGATTTCGTACAATTATTGTAACTGGATTGCTGTCTACTATTTTTTCAACAGACCCGCTGATTATCACCTTGTCTCCAGGCTGGTAGGAATCCTTGTTTGCAGCAGCTGTAATCCCAGAAGAACTGTCAGCATAAATTGGAAACACAAATGACGGTATGATAAAAAGCGCAACTAGAAAGAGTGCGTTTCTTGAACCAATCATCAAAAGTGTGTGGTAGTTCTATGATATTTAACTGTGATTTTATTTGATATGTGGAAAACAAGCACTAGATGTCAGAAAAAAGAGTCAAGGCCAGCCTTTGCCTTGGGTGTCTCTTGCTGTTCTAGAAACTTGTTCATTTTTTCACCCATGCCTTTTGCAGCTGTAACCTTGCGTTTGCCTATCCAGTAATATGTCTCATCAGTTGTATCTTTTGCAATCAAGACAACTAGTTTTCCAAAATCCTTTCGTCCGGTACGTCCTTTTCTCTGAACATATCGAATAGAGCTTGGGACATTGTCAAAAAACACCACTAGATTAACTTCGGAAATATCAAGACCTTCTTCTCCAACTCTTGTTGCAATTAGCACCTTGTATTCACCATCTTTGAATTTTTGTATGGTCTCAATCTGTTTTTTTTGCTTGAGGCCTGTCTCTCCTGCCTTTCCAATTAAAAATCCCGCAGGTATTCCAATCTCGTTTAGTTTCTGGTGTATTACATCAACTGAATCCCTATAGCTTGTAAAGACAAGTGCTTTACCAGAGATTCCATGCAAAACCTCTTGTAGTTTGTCTATCTTTGAATGCTCGATTCCCTTTGCTTGTGCTTGTTTTGCAAGCCTTACTGCTTTGCCAAAATTCATGTCATTTTCAAACAAGTCTCTGATGCCGACACCTTTCTTTTCCTGTGTTCTTTCGCAGAATCTAAGAAAAGATGTCACGCCGTGGGACTCGAATACATTTAGTGCGTGTATGAGCCGTATTGCAGTAAAAAGGGGCTTGGCAGCTCGTCTATTTTGTCGCAAGACAAATTCACGTACACGCAAAAGTTCAGACATTGACCTACTACCAGAAAGGTTCAGACCAAGTTTTTTGAGTTCCAGATATCTTGAATCGACTGTGGCTTTTATCAAGGCCTGTATCTCTTTCATCTCAGGTGAGAGTTCTACTGTTATCCACTGGGTTTCAGTCTGTTGTACATATGGACTTACATCTGGACTCTCTTCTGTTCTCTGGGCAATGCTTGCAATCTTTAGTATTTTTATCATCTCTTCTGCCTTTTGTTTTTCACTAGGTAGTGTGGCAGTCATGCCAATTATTCTAACAGGAATATTTGCAAAGCGCTCTGCAATTCCAGAATATGCATAATCTCCAACTGTTCGATGGGCTTCATCAAATATCACTAATGAAAACTGGTCGGGTGATACAATCTGTCTGTCAAGATCATTTTTTACAATTTCAGGTGTTGCACAAATTACACTATTTATCCAGAGTTTTTTTCTTTTTGCAAGAAGGTCTTCTCCTGTAACAAGTGCAACGTCGTCTATGAGTAAATTATTTTTTAAAAACTCGTAATGCTGATGAGCCAAAACTCGAGTTGGTGCTAAAAACAAGACTCCGCCTTTTCCACGCAACAAAAATTCTGCAATCACGTGTAATGCAACCGTAGTCTTGCCAAGCCCTGTTGGAAGTACTATCAAACAATTCTCAGATATTGCCTGCTTTGCCAAGTTGTCTTGATAATCCCTGTGCTCTATGCTTGATTTTTTGATGTACTTGTGTTCTACAAAGTTGTCGCTCAATAATCCATATTTGTCAATATCTGGGTAAAAAGCTTGTTTAGGATGGAGAGCTGAGCTCTACTTTCTTTTTGATTCACTTAAAAAATTTGTAATCTTATATTGAAGCGTGATACAGTTTCTAATGTGAACAAGCCATTTGACCGTCCTACATGGGATGAGTACTTTATGCTCCAGGCAGAACTTGCCAAGTTACGATCTAATTGTATAACAAGACAGGTTGGCGCAGTCATTGTACGAGAAAATAGACAGATTGCTACTGGGTATAACGGTACACCACCAGGTGTCAAAAACTGCTTTGAGGGAGGATGTAAAAGGTGCCAACTTCGAATGGAAGGCAAAGTTGCCTCAGGGGAAGGCTTGGATAGATGTCTGTGCAACCATGCAGAGGCAAATGCCATAATGCATTGCGCTATTCTAGGAGTAGGGTCGGGCACAAAAGATGCCGTACTGTATACCACATTTGTGACATGTCTTGAATGCAGCAAGATGGCAATCACGATAGGAATTAAAAAAATTGTATGCCTTGGAAGCTATCCTGAAACAGATTATGAATTGCTACATGAAGCGGGACTGCAGGTGGTGGTTCTTGACAGGAACAGGATAAATCACTGGATTAAAGTACTTCTTGAAGAACCAAATGCCAATCTGATACCCAAGTGATGATGTAAATGTCAAATGCAGTAGAAGAAGTAACAACCACTATGCCACCTGCACTACTGGTATCGGCAGCATATGATGGGCTAAAAAAATGCGCGGTATTGAAATTTTATGAACCAAAATCACAAACACTCAAACTTTGGTTTGACAATACGGGTCACAAGCCATACTGTTATTCAAAACTAGATCCTGAAGAACTAAAATTTTTATCAAGCAGAACTGATGTGCTAAAACTTGAAAGTGTAAAGCGACAAGACTTGATAAAAGACCGTATGATTGACGTGACAAAAATTACTGTAACAGACCCTCTTGCAATTGGTGGAACAATGACTGACAAGAGCATAAGAAACATCATGGATACGTGGGAGTCTGATATCAAATATTATGAAAATTATCTTTATGACAACGCGCTTATTGTTGGAAGGTATTATACAATAGATGATGGCAAGCTCAAGGAATACTCGTACTCGATACCTGACGAGGTCCAGCTTGCACTAAAGGGCCTGCTGTATGATAAAGTGACAAACATTGGAATGATTGATACAAAAGAATTCCAGACACACATTACCGAATGGGCAAATCTTCTCAACCAACCTGTGCCAAACATACGAAGAATTACTTTTGATATCGAGGTCGAGTCTGAGACAGGACGAATTCCAGATGCCAAAGTTGCCGATAAGAAAATCACGGCAATAGGATTTTGTGCAAGCGATGATTACAAGGCAGTCTTTGTACTAAAAAGAGCAGGACTACAAATGGGAACTGATGAGCTCCCAAAAGATGTCAAAGTAAGTTTCTATGATGAAGATAAAGAAGCAGACATGCTTCGAGATGCGTTCAAGGTTTTAGAAAACTATCCGTTTGTAATCACATTCAACGGCGATGAATTTGATATGCCTTTCATGTACAACCGGGCAGAAAGGCTAGGTGTTCCGCTAAAAGAAATTCCGTTGATAATGATGCGGGATTCTGCCACGCTCAAAAGAGGTGTGCACATTGACTTGTATAGAACATTTTCAAATCGTTCATTTCAAATCTATGCATTTTCCCACAAGTATAATGATTTTTCATTAAACAGCATCTGTGAGGGACTAATTGACGAATCAAAGACAGAGTACGAGGGAGAACTCGAAGATCTTTCGCTGTATGAGCTTGCAAACTATTGTTTCAATGATGCAAGAATCACGCAAAAGCTTACCGGTTTTAACAATGATCTTCTGATGAACCTGCTTGTAGTAATTACAAGAATTGGCCGCATGCCAATTGATGACATATCAAGAATGGGCGTATCACAATGGATTCGAAGTCTGTTTTATTACGAACACAGAAAACACAATTATCTAATTCCAAGACGTGATGAGCTTGACCTAAAATCTGGAGCAGCGTCAACTGAAGCTGTCATAAAAGACAAGAAATATCGCGGAGGTCTTGTGGTGGAACCAACAGAGGGAATTCACTTTAACGTTTCTGTAATGGACTTTGCAAGTCTGTATCCCAGCATAATCAAGGTAAGAAATCTCTCATATGAGACAGTACGATGCATCCATGATGAGTGCAAAGCCAATACCATACCTGGCACAACCCACTGGGTTTGTACCAGGAAGAACGGTCTTACAGCTACATTGATTGGCTCATTGAGGGATTTGCGTGTAAACTATTACAAGAGTTTGTCCAAAAATCCTAGTCTTTCGGCTGACCAAAAGCAATTGTATACCGTAGTAAGTCAAGCGCTCAAGGTCATTTTGAATGCAAGTTATGGTGTAATGGGTGCAGAAATATTTCCTTTGTATTGTTTGCCTGTTGCAGAGGCCACAACTGCGGTTGGACGGTATACTATATTGGAAACAATTGAAAAATGCAAATCAGTTGGAATTGAAGTATTGTACGGGGATACTGATTCGTTATTTTTGAAAGCGCCATCACAAGAGCAAGTACAAGGAGTAGTCGAGTGGGCAAAAACTGAATTTGGTGTAGACCTTGACTTGGATAAAGAATATCGTTATGTTGTATTTAGTACGAGAAAGAAAAACTATCTTGGCGTACAAAAAGACGGCAAGGTAGATGTCAAGGGACTGACAGGGAAAAAATCACACACTCCACCATTTATTAGAAATCTATTTTACGAAATACTGGAAATTTTGTCACATGTACAAAACGCGCAAGAGTTTACCCAGTCAAAGACAAAGATTGGTGAGATGATATCAGTATACGCCAAGAAACTAAAAGCAAGGCAGATTCCACTTGCAGATCTTGCATTTCATGTAATGATAAGCAAGGCACCATCAGAATATGTAAAAACAATCCCACAACACATTAGGGCGGCCAAACTATTGGAATCAATACGTGAAGTAAAAAAAGGAGACATCATCGATTACGTGAAAATAATCAACAAGCCAGGGGTAAAGCCTGTAGAGCTTGCAAGGCCTGACGAGGTTGACACTCCAAAATACATGGAATTCATGGAAAGTACGTTTGACCAGATCTTGTCTTCAATGGACCTTGATTTTGCAAGCCTGATTGGAGAGCCAAAGCAGACTGGACTAGACCAGTTCTTTTGGAAGTAGTGTATTCTGCGGATGTGTTTTGATCGCTTTTTTGGGCTAGCAAGGGACAGAACTGGCCTAAAAACCCAAAAATTGATCAAATGTTTACACATGCGTGTCAAGACTCACATCACTATAATTTATATGCAAAGTTGTAGAAATTACATATATGCGAAAAGATTCATGTAGAAATTGCGGTATAACTATGCAGGAATTTCAACGCTGTACCGTATGTAGTGAGGTAAACCAGTTTGTCTGTTCTCACTGCAGAAGGTCAAGCGATGAGCAGGTACACGTTGAATGCAATCCGATCGCAAGACAAGTCCTATACAATTAGCTCTGTTTTTCAGGCAAAAAACTCTAGTTCAAAGATTTTACTTGCGGTCAGATACACCAGCATTCCAACCACAAAGAAGTTTTTTGGAGACGTAATTTTTACCAACTCCAAAAAATTCTAATTTTTATTTATCGAAAAAATCAATATTTGAAATATTATTATATCACCACAAAATGATGAGCCTTACACAAATGAGTTTTCTTGATTTATACATGAATCGAAATCCGTTGATAACTAGTCCAAGTGAAGACGGCGAAGTATCTGCAATAGTTTATGGAATTCCGTTTGATTCGACCCATTCTTTTAGACCTGGAACAAGATTTGGTCCAGATGCGGTGCGACAAGCCTTTAACAATATAGAAATATTTTCAACAAGATTTAACGTAGATTTGGAAAGTGTCAACATAGAAGACCTTGGAAATACATACCATACCGTAGTTGCAACCGAGGTGCTTGACATGATTGGAAAAATAACCACAGAGCTTGCAGAAAGAAACAAGCAGATGATAATTCTTGGAGGCGAGCATTTGATAACATATGGAACATACATGGCATTTCCAAAAGAGACTGGCTATATCGTATTTGATGCACATTATGATTTGCGAGACGAGTATGCAGACATTAAGCTAAGCCATGCTGCATATCTTAGAAGAATAATAGAAAAGCGAGGTGCGGAAAATATTGTCCATGTTGGTGCAAGATCATTTGTAAAAGAGGAACTTGCATTCAAGACAGAGCACAAGGTAAATGTAGTTACAGACAAAGACATCCGAGAAGGCCGTGGTCCAAAGATGGTAAAGGACTTTATGTCAACTTTTGATAAAATCTATGTAAGCATTGACCTTGATGTTCTAGACCCAGCATTTGCACCAGGAGTTGGCAACCCAGAGGCCATGGGAATTACCTCACGTGAGTTATTTGACATGATATATGCGCTAGAAAATAATACAATAAGATGCATGGATATAGTTGAACTATGTCCTCCTTATGATAATGGTGCAACAGCATCCGTTGCAGCCAAGCTAATGTCCGAAGTCATTGCAATGAATCTATCCCGCAAGTAACTTAAGGCAGAAACAAGATACAAAATCGTGGAAGACAACATTTCAGAACTTGTCAAAAAAGGCTCAGAGTTGATAGTGGAAGGGGATTTTGAAAAAGCCCTGAGCTATTTTGAACAGGCAATCATTCTAAAACCAAATGATCCTGACTTGCTCAACAAAAAAAGGAGTCGCTCTGCGAGGCCTTGGAAGATATAATGAAGCAATAGAATGTTTCAACAAATCATTGCAGCTTGACCCAAGAGATCTGGACTCATCCTGATTATATCAGACCATTATCTGTGGTCTTTTTGCCACACTTCGGCCCATGTTTATTCGCATAAACGGTTTTCCTCTGGTTTCCTCTTGGATGCTTGAAATAAATTCATCAATTGTAAGATTTTGCGGATCCTTTGATTTTCTGTCCCGAATTGACAATGTTGTCGAGTTTGCTTCTTTTTCACCAATGACTATGATGTATCGTATCCATTCTGTCTCTGCATCCCTGATGCTTTTTCCTACACTTTCGTTTCTGTCATCCACATCTACACGGATGTTGTTTTCTGTGAGTTTGTCGGCAAGTTTTTCGCAATGATCCAAAAACTCTGGCTTTACTGGGATTAATCGTACCTGGGTTGGTGCAAGCCACAGTGGGAACATTGGTTTTCTTCCCTCTCTTTGGTCCTTTGCAGCTTTTTCCAACAGTGTGTATATCACCCTCTCAATTGCGCCACTTGGAGAGTTGTGCAATATGATTGGATTTTGAGACTTGTTTTCACTATCAGTAAAATCAATGTTATACCTTTTTCCATTTTCTACGTCAATTTGGTCAGTTGACAAAGCAGAGGCTTTTCCTAGATTGTCTACATAGTTAAATTCCCATTTTAGTACGAAATAGAAAAATCTCTCCTTCCACATCTCAACTAGTACCGGCTTGCCAAGTTTGGCTACAAGTTCCTCAATTAGTTCCTTGTTTTCATTGTAAAACTCTTCGGTAAATCTGATTGCCATTTCATAATCTGTATCATCAATACCTAGCCCTTTTATCACATCACGGGACAGGTCAAATCTTTTTCTGAATTCTTCTTTTGCCTGGTTCATGTCCATGCACATTGCATGACAATCCGGCATTGTAAAAGCACGCAATCTTCGAAGACCAACAAGTTCTCCTGATTGTTCCCTTCTGAAACTATATCTTGTGAGCTCGTACAATTTTAATGGCAAATTTTTGTATGACAGTTGGAAATCTTTTGCCATCAAGAACTGGCCAAAACATGCTGCAAATCTCAAGAACAGATGCTTTCCTTCAGAATCTATGCTGTATTGGCGTGCGGGAAATCTGTGGAAATAACTTTCCATGCTAGGATGATGTGAGTCATACATGATGGGGGTCTCAACTTCAAATCCACCATACTCCATCACCTTATCTGTTACGTATCGTTCAATTAGTGATTTCATGAGCCTGCCGTTTGGATAAAATCTCATATTGCCTGCATCTGATGCAGGTTCGTAATCTGCAATGGCTAACTTTTTCATTAGTTTTACATGTGGCGGGGGCTCGTCTACTGCTCTTTTTTTAGCTGCTTCATATTTTGCAAGTACTTCGAGGTTTTGATATTTTGCAAAATTGAATTTGTCAATCTCGTGCAGTTTGCCATCTGGAGTAAGTATGTGCCAAAATGACTGGATCTTGGATTCTGCTTTTAGTGCATTAGATGATGATTCTTTTTCTTCACCTGATGTTATTGTTTTAGAGTTTTCAGCCAGTGGGTGTCCTTTTACTTGGAGCTTGTATGATTTTGTCCATCCAAATGGGGCTCTACTTACCTCAAGGCCTACTGCATTTTTTTCCATGTCTTGGAGTAGCAATAATGCAGTAGTTGGGGATGCAAGTTTTGAGCTCAGGTGGGCATATGGATATAACAATAATTTGGCACAGCCTATTTTTTTCATGGATTCTAAGATTTCATTAATTGCCCTTTTTGCAACATCTGCATTATCTGACTCTTCTACTGCCACAAATGCAACCACAATTTCTTCGAATCGTTTTGATTGCGGGTCAAGATCTTCGGCAGATTTTATTTCCTTTTTTACCGGAGTATATTCAATGTAATCGCAATGTAACTGCAGTATTCGCATGTTTTGCTTTTGTTCTAATTGTTGAATTAAACTTTATGCCCAGTTGAACCCGAATCTGTCATGTATGATATTTAAAAAAACTCTAGATGATAAACGATGTATGATATCTTTACCTGCGCTTCATTTTTTCAAGCTTGGTAGTTATTCGAACTATCTTTTCAATCACTTCTTCATTACTGCCTTTTCCAGCCAAGAACTTGATTAGCCAATCAATCTCGTCATTGTTAAGTAGGTTTTCCATGTGTGAGAATCCTTGATTTCAAGGCACCCATAAGTATTTTCATGGTTTACACAGATTTTATTGTGACATCATCACGGTTGTAGAGAATCTTTTCAGATGTTATGGTAACAGTACAGTTTTGCTTGAATTTCATCTCTTTCTTGTTTCCTACAGAATCTTTGAAAATTATGCTAGGCTCTTTGGTCAAGTCTATTGAATACTGGGTCCCTTGCTTGAGTTTTTTTAATTCTTGGCAGCCTTTTAGGTCAATTAGCAAGGAGCACGCAATTGAATTAGACTCTGAAACAGACATGCAAGATTTTGTAAATGGCAATTATAAAAATGGTACTTCTTAAAAAATAGGTACCAGTTTTGAACACAAATGATTCTAAGAGGAACACATATGTTGGAAATTACGTCAACCTTAGAACGTAGATGAGAGTAAGTACAATGCCAAAAGTATCATATTGTGTCAAACCTATCCCTAAAAGGATGAAATCGCAATTCTTTTTATATCAAGTACAGTACAGCTCATTTGGTTTCATACGACCAGAAAAATGAATGATAATCTATTGTTGCCAATTATTTTCATTCTTGTAGTATTTGCTTCAATAGTGACTATAGCATATTTTTTTGAAACTCAAAATAGTAAATTATATCAACTTACCATCGACCGAAGAAATACGGATTTAGATAACCTTGCAACCGTTTTAGGAGATAGGCTAAACAGCACATTTGATATCGTAGTAAGTACCAGCGGATTGCCATCAATAACTGCGCCACCGGAAATAAATTTGATCAATAAAAAATTACATGGAATTTCACAAAATGATGATTTGTCAAGAAGAGAAGTGGCAAGCGAAATACTGCAAAATGTAAAAGACCTTGAGACAATCCGATTTCTTTTGCCAAATGGTAACATGTACATGCTAGAGCCATACTCAAACCAACTAAATCTCTCGCAAGACAACGCTGCTGGTTCTGACTATTACAAGGGAGTTACAACTACACAAAAACCATACCTTAGCGAAGTATACCAATCCCAAGCTACTGGTCACAATACTACTGTAGTTGCCGCACCTGTTTTTTCTAAAAATGGAACATTGATTGGAATTTGGGGTGGTGCAATAAGATTACAATTCATCCAAGACTATCTGTCTACGCACTATCTGGGAAAAGTATCGTTTGTGGCAATTTTGGATCAGTATGGTAACTTAGTTAATAGTGAAAACAGGGCAATAATAAAAGAAGATGTTTCATTAAAAGATCTTGATATTTCAAAAAAAGCGTTAAACGGAGAAACTGGAAGTGAATTTGAGACAATTGGAAATACAAAGATGTTTGTCTCATACCATCCAATCAAGACACCTTCTGCAACATGGGCAATGATTGTACTAAGATCATACGATGAGTCATTTGTAGAATATGAGACTGCTCAAAATGAACTATACCTCATGATTGGAGGAGTGGTTACGTTTGTTACAATATTTGGTTTGTATACAAGAAAGACATTCCGCTCGTCTACAAAATTAATAACGGAACTGGAGAAGAGCCAGAAAAAACTGCAAGAGCAGTATGAGGATGTAATAAGATTAAGCGAGGAGGTAACAGCGTCTGAGCAGAAATACCGAAACCTGTATGAAAAATCTCCTGATCTTTTGCGTTCCATCAATCTTGAGGGAGTCATCACAGATTGCAACGATACCTATGCAAGAAATCTAGGATATGCTAGACAAGAAGCCGTGGGCATGTCCATCCTGGACCATACTGCGGAAAATAGCCTGACTGAAATGTCTTCACAATTCAAAGAATGGAAGACTAGTGGAAATATAATAAATAAAGAGATATGGCTAAAAAGAAAAGACGGTACTACGTTTCCTGCATTGCTTAGTGGTACCAACATTAATGATTCTTCAGGCAAAGTAATTGGAAGAACTGTCTCCTTGAGAGACATGACTGAAATTTACAACATCCAAAAAACCTTAGAGTCAAACAATCTGAGATTACAAGAACAATACCAGGAAATGACTGAACTTGTCAAGAAACTTGAAGACCTAAACGAAAAACTCAGAAAGGAAAAAGAACAGTCTGCAAAACTTGCCATAATTGGAGAGAGAATGTCTCAGATAAACCACAATTTACGAAACCCGTTGAATATCATCATGCTAAATGCTGAACTTATGCATATGCAGTCAAAAGAAACTGGAGATAAAGAAATAATCAAAAGAAGTGAGGGCATCATAAACGCATCCGAGTCCATGCTTGTGCAAATAAGAGAGTTGATGAGTTTTATCAGAGGTGAGACTCTGGAATTGGATAAAAAATCACTCAACCAGATTTTAGCCGATGCAGTAAGTCTTGTCAAAATGCCACAAACAGTATCCATTCAATTACCAGAACAAGACATTGTTTGCAAGTGTGATCCTAACAAACTCCAAGTTGTATTCATGAATATGTTTGCCAACGCAATAGAGGTTATTGGCGATAATGGAAAAATAACCATACGAAGCGGTGAGACTACAACTGAAGTCGTCATAGAAATCGAAGACTCGGGTCCTGGCATACCATATGAAATACTAGACAGGATATTTGATCCTCTGTTTACAACCAAAAAAGGTGGTACGGGTTTGGGATTGCCATACTGCAAAAATATCATAGAGCAGCACGGTGGAACAATATCTGCCAGTACAAACCCTACTGTATTTACAATAGTGCTTCCAAAATAGTAAAAATATTATTTGGTCAGAGTTTCCATTATTGGAGTTTCATCCCATAAAATGAGATTAAAAGTATAGAGACCGTGGTTGCAGATTCACCACTCTACATGGTTTTGTTTTATTCCACGGTTTCTACTTGTAGATACTTTACATGAGGTGAATATATCAAGCAGTGTGTTTGGTTCAAACATACTTTACATTAGAAACCAAATTGATTTTACAATAAACAAACACATTCTTTTCTATCTAGATATACAATTAATGTTGCAGATTCTCTACAAGCGGAAGTTCTCGGGGTCAAAATTCCCTAAGAACAACCGCACTTGAATCTGGTATTTTTTTATTACACTATGATTTGAAAAACTGGTATAGGTTTTTCTCAGACTAACTGTTAAGTTAGGCTTGTTTGAAAAATAATGTACCATGACAGGTGCAGAAATAAATCAAAGCAAGTTTCATGATATTTCTCATTTTGGATTAAGATTGGCAATGGGTTCAATCTTTATTGCAGCAGGTTTTATCAAGTTTGATCCTAGTTTTGCCACATATCTGCCGCAAATGGGCCTTCCAGCAAACATGCAGTATCTTTTTGCGTTAGAAGAATTTGTTCCAGGAATTTTGATAATCGTTGGCGTTTTGACAAGAATTTCCGCATCTGTTCTCTCACTTGTGATGCTTGGCGTGATTTTTTACATAGACAAGGCATCAAAATTCATAGGTCCAGATGGTGTTGAGCTTCCAGTAATACTTCTTGCAATTTCACTAGTCATAATAACAATTGGTCCTGGAAGAATTTCCATATCGCATCTAATTAAGAAAATTCCACGTTTTCTACAATAATAGGCAAAAAATCAAATCTCAAGGTGAAGGTTTTGTGGTGATGAGTCCTTCTTCTTCCATCAGAATTTCACGATACTGTTTTATTTTTTCTATATCCTGGTGATTATACGCATCTGCAAGATTCTCGTTTACATGTATTACTGCTTTGTTGATGTTTTCATATGCACTCCCTATGCGAGATGGTAATGCATCAGCTTGCGCTTGGGTTACAATCACACTTCCAGGTGGGACAAATTTGTTGTCGGCTATTACAACTCCATTTGTTACAGTACTTGAGACACCAATTGCAACATTGCTTCCCACTTTGGCATTGAATATCAAACTCTTCATACCTACGAAAGTATTGTTGCCTACCCATGCAGGTCCGTGCACCATTGAATCATGTGCAAGACTAACTTTTGAGCCAACAAATATGGCATATCCTCCATCAAATCTTGAATCATTTGCAAGCAAACTGTCTCCGCTTGCAGAAAATCTCCTGTTATCAATATTTTGTCCATCTATCGTAGTTTCTAGCGCATGTAAAATTACGCCATCTTGAACGTTGGAATAATCACCAACGTATATTGGCGTGCCTTCATCACCCCGACATACTGAAGTTGGAGCCATCAAGACCATCTTGCCAATATGGCAATCGCCAATAACTATGGCAAATGGATGTATGAACGAATCATTTTCAATCTGTGGTGATTTTATTTGACTGTTAAAATCTGTCTGTACATTTTGATGAATGTTCGGCCATTGTAATGTGTTTGATGTGGCACTCTGACTAGCAGCACTGTTAACGTTTTGTCCTAGTACAAATGCAAAAATTATTGCAGCTGCAACAGATCCTATTATAACATACTTGTTGACCACGGTGGGAATTTGTCAAGGTGGGTAATAAGCAATATCCCATAAACGTCACCTTATCTAGATGATCGCAATCCTGTTTTCGTGCCTGATAATTGGGAATAAATGGTACGATTTTGAAGAAAAAATTCGTTCCTAGAATTTGACATGGAATTAATTATGAAAATAAAGTTTTCATATTTCACACGTACTGGACAAGCATATTCTAAAAAACTGGTGTAGAATTTGTCTAGTTTAAAAAGAGTGGATCGGGCCGGACATGCTACTGTGGAGTTCATTTTTGCGTTCCATCATACAGAAAAATTATGAATGAGATGAAGGAGTTATGGGTCCAATATTGTTTCCTGCTACTGAAAGTAAAGGTGTCGTTGCTGATGCCGTGTTTGATGAATCGCCAGTTCCAACTGAATTTATTGCAGAGACACGATATACGTATGTGGTATTTGGAGATAATCCAGTATCAGAATATGTTGTTCCAGTATTACCAGTATTCAATACCAATACTGAAAATGCATCTCCACTGACAGATCTTTCTATTTCATATCCTATAAGAGGTGAAGTTCCATTGGATACCGGAGCATTCCAGGATAGATTGATCTGTGATGATGATATCGCAGTAGATATCAGATTAGTCGGAGTAGATGGAGGATAGGTAAATGTCGTAACTTTTAGAGCAGTAGAACTAGTCAGAGAACCATTTGTTGCCGTTACAGTAACTGCATAATTGTTACCTGTACTAGCAGCTGGAGGTATTGATACTGTCAGTATGGATGAAGCAGTACCTCCAGATGGTACCGTAACAGAGGAAGAACAGAGATTTGAAGTAAAACCTGATGGCGTGGTAGCTGAAAGCGATATGGTACCACTAAATCCCATAAATGATGATATTGTTATAGTAAAGTTCCCTGAAGAACCAGGCGGAATATTGAGATTATCAGGAGAAGATGAGATTGAAAAGTGCGGATATGGTGCACTGTCACCTATTACAGAGACAGTGTTGTCTGCTGCGTTAGTAACATAAATCACGTGTGTATTAGGATTCACTGCAACACCTGCAGGATTGTACCCTGCTGGTATTTTTTCTACTATGTTGTTATTGGTTCCATTGATTACATAAGTTGAATTATCAGCACCACTTGCAACATAAATCAAATTCGTATTTGGGTTGACTCCAACACCTGTGACATATGATGTCATGGGAATGTTCGATACAATTCTGTTAGATGAACCATTGATTACGTCAATCTGATAATTATTTGCAACGTCCGATACGTAAATCATGTTTGTAATTATATTCATGTCTGCATCACCAAAAGAATTACCATATGGTATATTCATAACTCTTGTATTTGTTGAACCATTAATTACTACAACATAGCTTGGGTGACAATACAAGCAGATAGTTGGCACATAAATCATGTTTGTATTTGGATTTACTACCGGCTGTATTGGATCTTCATTATAGTTAAACGGGATTTTGCTCGCTATTGCATTAGTTGAACCATTAATGACGTAAACACCAACACTCCTAACTGTAGCATAAATCAAATTTGTATTTGGATTAACTGCGATAGCATTGGGATTAATACCAGAAATGGTGAATACAACAGCATCTGTTTTACCGTCAATAACAGATATTCCACCACCAAAATTTGATACGTAAATCATGTTTGTTGCAGGATTCACTTTGATGTTATGGGGTCCACTACCAACCAGAATTGTACTGATTACATTGTTAGTGACACCGTCTATTACTGAAACATCATTACCATTGGTGTTGGCTACATAGATCTTGTTTGTGTTTGAGTTTGTTGCTACTGCCATAGGTTCAGTCCCAACAGGAATTATTGTTACCACTTGTTCTGCGTAGGCAATATTTAGCGGCAATGCTAATCCAGCAAATAACAAAATAAAAGCAAAAACCAATGCGTTCCAATGAATCTTGCCATTCCAAGACATCATTACTTTTGTCATAATTCACCATATTTTCAATACATATCTGAATATACTACAAATATTCTGTAAGATCATTACAGTTTAGAAAGGGATGGATCGGGCCGGATTTGAACCAGCGACCCCCGCAGTGTGAGTGCGATATCCTAACCAGGCTAGACTACCGATCCAGATTTGTTTTTCAAAGTAGGATTATTTAGTTCTTGAATTCTCTAAAAAATTAAATCAACTTACATCTTGTTTCCACAAGTCGTGCAAAACTTTGCTACATTTGGTACCGTCTTGCCACAAGATGTGCATTTTTGCTCATTTCCAGATGCAACATTTGTGATTTCATCTCTGCCAGGAAGGCTTTTTGCCGAAATAAATGAGGCAACGGAATTTTGAGGCCCAGATTGTAGTTTTGCAGATGCCAACCCGGGCGTAGATTGAGGCGTAGTTGAAGCATTATTCATACGGTTTAGTGCTTTTTTTATCTCAAACATGGCCTTTAGTCCAAGAAACTCTAGTGCAGAATATTTGAAAACGGCATCAGTCATGCCATAATAATAGTCTCTTTCTGCCAATTTACCTTGTTTGTACAGTTCCTGCATCTCTGTAAATGCCTGGATGTATTGGTCATATCCACGAAAAATATACTGTAACTTGTCAAACATTAAAGCAAGTGTATCAACATCATCGCCGCCAAACTCCATTGTGATTGATTGACCCGAGGCCACTACTTAATTTTTTGATTTATCTAGTGACTATGTTGTTTAAAACAAGTACCGCAGAATTCTTGACTGCATTTTGGACACTGTATGAGTTCTCCAGGTCTATATCCTACAAAGCATTTAGAACATGCAAATGGATTCATGTTATTTCAATTATATCGTAATACTTAATCTTTAATGGATTTATGCGCCCTTTTAGATTCTAACTTGTCCCATGGAAATACCACATATTCTGAGCCGAGTGTTTTTTTGGCATAGACTAGCTGTTTTGGATGTTTTACCCCCTTTCTTACCATGAGAGTAGCATACAAAAAATTTGTAGGCTCGTCCACAACCTGAAATATCTTCTGAAAGGTATCTCCTGAATCATAAATGTCATCAACAAATAGTGTACCCCCGAGGATTTTCTTCTTGTCTACAAGTATTTTTTTAATATCAAAATGATCAGCAACGAGTCGTGCTGGAACCAAACCTCCCCTTGATACTGTAGCAATTTTATCAAACTCAAAACCTGTTTTTTTTATCTTGGTTGAAAGTATCTGTACTTGCGATTCAATCTCGGACCACGTCAAAAAAGATTTTCCTTTCCAGTTACCTTTTGAGACCAACTTGATGTCGTTTATTTTGTTGTCTATTAATCATTATGTAAAATGATTTTTAAAGTTAGATCGTACTAAATAATTTAGCCTTAGCTAACTTTTATATGAAGAGAAGAACACCGTGGAATCATTGCAATAATGTCACCAAATTCCAAAATATCTCGATTTACCGGTTTTCTTAGGAGATTTATCACATACTCTGGCCCTGCGCTAATCGTAAGCATAGGATACATGGATCCTGGAAACTATGGAACCGACCTACAGGGTGGTGCCTCCTTTGGGTACTCGTTACTCTGGGTAGTGTGGCTTTCATGTGCCATTGCAATGTTGATGCAGTATCTATCTGGAAAATTAGGGATTGCAACAGAAAAAAGTTTGGCTGAAATTTTACGTGAAAAACTTGGTAGACGGTTATTCATCATACCCTACTGGCTAAGCTCCGAAGTTGCAGCAGCTGCAACAGACCTTGCAGAATATCTTGGAACAGTGATTGCACTAAATCTATTATTTGGAGTACCAATGATCTATGCTGCAATATTTGGGGCTGCTGACGTTATCATAATACTTGCCCTTACCTCTAGAAAATTCCGCTTGTTGGAACAGCTCTTTTTGATTTTTGTTTCAATCATCAGCTTTGGCTATGCCTATGAGTTGTTATCTGCACCGCCAGATATTCACGGAGTATTATCAGGCTCACTTTATCCACACTTTGTAAATGCCAGTGCTCTGTTTGTTGCAGTCGGCATCATTGGAGCCACTGTCATGCCCCATGTCGTATTTTTGCATTCTTTTCTTACTAAAGAAAAAGCACGTGGTAAGACACTAGATGAAAGAAAGAAAATGAGAAAACTCCATCTAATAGAAACCATGTTCTTGCTTACAATAGCAGCCTTGGTAAATGCTGCAATTCTACTCATGGCAGCCGTTGCATTTTATCCACACAACTCTCAGATTGCATCAATTGCAGAAGCTTACAAAACACTCGTGCCATTGTTTGGAGTATCTGCAGGGATGGTCTTTTTGATTACTTTATTGTCATCAGGTATTGCATCCTCAGCGGCAGGAACATTGGCAGGCCAGATAATAATGGAGGGGTTTTTAGGAAAAAAAGTCAATGTTTGGTTGCGAAGAATAATTACAAGATTTATCAATGTCATTCCAACCACTGTTGCAGTACTGCTAGGGTTTGATCCTTTACACATACTTGTGTATAGTCAATTTGTCCTTAGTTTGTTGATACCCGTTGCAGTAATACCAGTGGTTATACTTACAATGAACAAGAAACTAATGGGCGAATTTGTAAACAGAAAGATAACAACTATAATTGCATGTATTTTCGTTGGAATAGTTTTGGCATTCAATATCTTCTCACTAGTCAGCCAGGTATGATGTAAATGAAATTTAGGTTACTACCTTGAATTGTACGTTTTTCTTCTTTAGGAATCTTATCAGTTGTTCTGCATGGTCCGAGTCCTGAGTTTCAAGACTTAATGTGACTCCTGCAGTGCCTGCAGGGATGCTTGAGCTTAGTCTGTCATGAATCACGTCTACGATATTTACACTCAATGAAGATATTTGATCAATAACTTCCTTTAGGGCCCCTGGT
>Ga0206954_1143_pt1 | contig 18380 bp, 18 predicted proteins | sample Alteio_BWOrgHeat_37_FD_153250 | JGI IMG/M metagenome (GOLD analysis project Ga0206954, IMG submission 153250) | Enriched cells from forest soil in Barre Woods Harvard Forest LTER site, Petersham, Massachusetts, United States -... | ecosystem: Environmental > Terrestrial > Soil > Temperate forest >...
ATCGCTTTTTGATCTGTATCTGCCAATTCGTTCAAATAGCTGCTGTTTGTTTTTTCGGGCTGCCATTTAATAAGCGAGGCATCGCTCAACTGTTTCAGGCATTTCAAATAAAGCAGCCGCACGGCAAGCCGATAATTATGTTTATTTATTGCTTCTTCAATCGCATTGTCAAAATTTATATCATGAATATTTTCCAGCGATTCTGAATAGGGGACAGGAACCGCCTTCGATTTGCGCCGGAAAAGGAATGACACGTCGACGCCCACCATTTTGAAGATCAGGAAAACGACCAGGCCGACGGCCGCGGCTATAAACACATACTCCAGGATCGCTAATATCACCCTCATAGCGGTCATGGATGGATGTCCTTTTGTCGGCTTAATTTGAAAAAGGCTGCGCAGCCAATGCCAAAACCACCTCCAGAACCGTGTCCAAACAGACGTTGATGCTTCGGTTTCCTTGTATTGAAAATCAGCCTGCGACCGGTATTTAGCCAGCGCATCTTCACTAAAGTGGCGTATAGCCACATTTGAAGTATCGTTAACAAGCGTTGCCGGTTTGGCAGCAGCCTTTACGGCCTTGTGGACAACCTTTGCGGGTTTATGGGCAGCAAAACTCGTATTCAGGCTAATGAATAACAAAAACAGGCTAAGATAAAGACAGCGTCGCATTTTTATATCTCGTCCTCTTCTTCCTCTGACCGGTGATCTTCCTCATGAACAAAGGGCTGTATGGTGCCCAACTGGCTGATGCGGCTTAGTAATCCTTCGCCGTCTCTTTGTTCCGTCAGGTTAAAGTAACAAAGGCTAACGGTTATGATGGGCACAATATAAAGGATGTGGCTCAGCGCTTCCAGCACGGCGCTTATTATCGTTGTCACCATTGAAAAAGGCGTCCCTTTGCCAAAATGGGCAATTAAGCTGATGGCATTAAGGATGGCAACAGGCACAAGGATAATGAATGATGCGACCCACGTGATTAAGCCCATGATAAAAATGGACCCGAAGGTTGCCCACCAGTTTCTTTTTATGATGGTAAAGCTGCGGCTGAAGGCATAGCCAAAGCTGCTGTTCTCGAACACCATTATCGGAAAAATGAGCGAAAATATGGGGTATAAATAAACAAAGGGCACGATACACAGTAAGAACGCCAGGAAAATAGCCAAATAAGTATTTGAAGACGAAATAGCGAACATGATACCAAAAACTATTAAAATGGCGCCGATCATCATGATGGCGACAAGTATAGCGCTGCCGAATACCCTCAAAAAGAAATATTTCACATAACCCCATACCTCTTCAACCGTGGCAGCAACATTTCCCTTTTCCCTGTAAATGGCCATGTACGAAAGCATGCTCACCTGCAGGTTAATGTACCCCACCAACAGCAAAGCAATTGCCGACCAATACTCGGGCCCTAAATTGGAATATGTTGTACCGAAAACCGACCTCGGCGCGCCAAAATCATTGTTTGTGATCTCATTGAGCACTTTAGATTGATGAATCGCCATCAATATTGCCCCGGCGAGCATAAAAAATCCGGAAAACACAAAAAAGCATTTTACAAGCTGTTTGAAGTTTTGACGGGCAAAAACAAACGAGTCCGTTATGATCTCTCCAAAATCGCGGACTTTCAACAATTCAATCTTTGCGGGCATAAGGTTTTTGTCGTTTAGATAATAAATTTGGATAAATGATCACATACCATATGATAAATAGCAGCGACGAGGACAATATAGTAATACTAACCCATGCCGGCATGCCGGTGTGGCGGGTTACAAAAGATTCAAAAAAAGCGGCAACTAAAAGAATAGGGACTATGCCAATTACCAGTTTCATGCCGTCTTTCGCCCCGGTTTTTAAAGAGGCCAGCCTGCTGTATGTTTTCGGGAAAAGCAGGCTATTCCCCAGCACCAGGCCGGCCGCGCTAGCAATTACAAATGATGACATTTCGAGCGTACCATGTATGAAAACGACCAGGATGGATTGTATCCCAAGCCCTTTGCTAAAGAAAAAGCCTTCAAAGGCACCCAACATCAGCGAGTTAGTAAATAACAAGTAAACGGTGCCCACGGAAAAAACGATGCCTGCCACGAAATTTAAAAGCGCGACATAGATATTATTTGACGCTATCCCGATGAACATGGTAAACTCTCCCTGATCTTTGTACACGCCAAACGGATCCCCTTTGGCAATATTGGCATTGGTCATGTCCACATACTGGTCGCCCAAAATTAACCGGATAAAACTGTCATCGTATTTTGCTGACAGGATACCCATAAGGGTAAATACTACAAAGAAGATAAAGGAGTAAAGCAACTGTTTTTCATACGTCTTGAATAACAAAGGCAGTTCGTATTTCCAAAAGGTAAAAAAGCGATTGCCTTTTTCGCTTTTGTTTTTATAAATGGATTGGTGCAGGGTAGCAGCAAGCCCATTGAGGTATTCGGTTGTTTTTGATTTTGGATAAAAAGTCTTTGCGTAGGCGAGGTCGTCGGTAATTTGTATAAACCGGTTTGCGAGCTCGTCAGGGTTGGAGGTTGGCACATTCTCAAAATCCTCCCATTTTTTTATATTTTGCTTAACGAATAAAGGTTCCCTCATGGAAAATTGGCATCAATTAACGTTGTTAAATTACTATAAATTTTCGTTTTTAAATTAAAAAGAAATCGTTATAAATATATATTTGTTGAACATGCAAACAATAAAGGTAAAAACCGCGCAAAATATAGATATCGACTACGAAGTAGCCGGAGTTGGCGAACGTACACTGGCCCGGCTGATAGATTTCGGCTTCTTCCTGGCCTTATATTTAATTGCGCTGATCATTTATAATTTGATCGAAAAGCCAGTTGGTTCAAGGCTGGCAGCGTTGATTATCGGTATCGCTTATTCCGCGCTTTTTGTTTTTTATGACCTTGCCTGCGAAACTTTGATGAACGGCCAAAGCTTTGGAAAACGCATAATGAAAATAAAAGTGATCAGCCTTGACGGGGGCAGGCCAAGGTTCAGCCAGTACTTATTACGCTGGTTGTTTCGGATCATCGACTTTGGCATATCATTTCAGCTATGCGGTTTGCTCAGCGCAGCCCTTACAGAAAAACAACAGCGTGTGGGCGACATTGTAGCCGGCACAACCCTGATCAAAACCAGCCCCCGCACCAAAGCCAGGAACATTGTATTTAAGCCCGTTGAGAACAACTATCAGCCTGTTTTTACCAATATGGGCGCACTGAACGACAACGATATTACCCTGTTGCAGGAAGTGATCCGCAGCTACTATCAATCTTCAAACGTAAATGTACTCAGCGGCGCGGCCCAAAAAGTGCGGGATATGCTATCGGTAAGCAACCCTGAAAACATGAACGACCTTAAGTTTTTGCAAACCATCATAAAAGATTACAAACACCTTGCCGTTCAGGATACAGAGTGAAACACGATCACCCGGAACATTTTAACCCCGTAGCTTACAAATACAATTATACCCAGGCTAATAAATAAATATTTGCGGATGACTTTGCCGTTGTTAAGCCGTAGCAGCAGGTCGGAAAGTAAAAAAGCAGCTGTTAATAAAATGGGGACTGTAGGGGGATAAAGAAAAAAACTTTCTTTCCAGTCTCCTTTTAGTAAAGCAATGAACGATCGTTGAAAACCACATGCAGGACAGTCGATGCCGAAAAGCTGCTTATAGGTACATGGCAGCATATGCGTTTCGAGCCAGCGGATCATGGAATTTTAATGTTGCATTGTGCTCCAGTAACTCAGAATAGTACCACCGACAACAGCCCAGTATAAAATTGTAAGACCGCCCAGTGCAGTGCCGATTATCGACATAATAAAACCTGCATTGAGTGAACCATAACCATCGTATAATTCCGGACTCTCTTTATAAAGCTTCCGTCCTTTTCCCGACAGAGCGATCCCAATGATGCCCAAAATAACACCCACCAGGAAGCAACTGAATACAAGTGAACAAATACCTAGTACAAGAACTGCAGTAGCATTTGGTAAACTTTGTTTTTCCATTTTTTAAGTATGATAAGTAACTGGTTTTTAATTAATGCAAAATATAAATATTTTTAAATACAAAGAATAAACGGCGAAAATAAATTTTGAGGGGAAATTGAGGCCGGCAGGGAGTGCTTATAATCCTTAACTTTGGCACATGCAAAGAGAGCAAATATCAGTTTTTGATATGTTTAAGATCGGCATCGGGCCGTCGAGTTCGCATACGCTTGGCCCATGGCGGGCGGCGCAGCAGTTTGTACAGTCGCTGGCTGATAAGGGAGTACTAGCGTATGTAAACGAAGTTAAAATTCTTTTGTACGGCTCACTTGCCAAAACCGGTAAAGGCCACGGTACCGATATAGCCATACTTTTGGGCCTGAGCGGCGACGATCCGGTTACATTTGAGGTTGACCAGGTAGGCCCCAAAACCGATAGCATCAGAATCTCGCACAAATTAATATTAGGCGGCAAAAAAGAAATTGTTTTTAATGCAGATGACGACCTTTTATTCCTTTTTAACGAGAGTTTGTCCTACCACCCTAATGCGGTAAGTTTCCAGGCGTTTTTAAACAATGGGAAAGCCGTATCAGAAACCTATTACTCCATAGGCGGCGGGTTTGTGGTTAAAGACGGCTCGGAGGGATCACTAAAAACAGAGGTCGACCTGCCTTTCCCGATAGATACCGCAAATAACCTGCTCCATTGGTGCATGAAAACCGGGCTGAAAATATCAGAAGTCGTGATGGAAAATGAGTTGGCCTGGCGCAGCGAGCAGGAAACCCTCAGCGGCGTACTGATCATTTTTAAAGCAATGAGGGAATGTATTTACCGCGGTTGCCATACTACCGGCTATCTACCCGGCGGCTTAAATGTAGCCCGGCGGGCAGCCAGCCTTAATCGGCGGCTGATCGGCAACCGTGTTTACACTAATTTTGACGAATGGGTAGACGCTATCCGTGATACCGGGGACGGTTTTAAAAATATTTTGGATTGGGTGAGCTGTTTTGCACTGGCGGTGAACGAAGAAAATGCATCGTTCGGGCGGGTGGTAACTGCCCCGACAAATGGCGCAGCAGGGGTGATCCCCGCTGTTCTGCAATATTTCCTCGTGTTTTGTGATGGGTATAAAGACGAGAAGATCGTGCAATTTTTGTTCACGGCGTCCGAGATCGGCAGCATATTTAAAAAAGGGGCGACCATTTCGGCAGCGATGGGGGGATGCCAGGCAGAGATCGGCGTATCGTCGGCCATGGCTGCCGCGGCGTTGACGGAATGTATGGGCGGAACCCAGCGCCAGGTATTAATGGCCGCTGAGATTGCAATGGAGCACCACCTGGGCATGACCTGCGACCCAATAGGTGGCCTGGTACAGGTGCCCTGTATCGAACGCAATACCATGGGCGCCATCAAAGCGATAACAGCCTCGCAACTGGCCCTGCAAACCAACCCCGATAACGCGAAAGTAAGCCTGGATGCCGTGGTAAAAACCATGTGGCAAACCGCGCAGGATATGAATTCGAAATATAAGGAAACTGCGGATGGGGGCTTGGCGATAAATATTCCGCTGAGTTTGCCGGAGTGCTAGGGTTTTGATTAATCCTGAATAAACTCTTAAATTCGTTCATGACAAATCCCCGCCGCAACTTTCTTAAACAAGCTGCCGTACTTACCGGCGCTTTTTCGGCCACCAGCCTTTTTAACCAGGCACATGCCGCAGACTGGCAGCAGGCGGCTCAAAGAGTTAAACACCTGAGCGACCAGCAGGTCGCCGAGGACGAAGATTTCTGGCGTGTCATCCAGCAGTCCTATACGGTTAACGCCAATATTATTAATCTTAATAATGGGGGCGTGTCGCCATCACCCTTGGTAGTGCAGCAGGCGGTTGAGCGGTATAATGAGCTATCCAACCAGGGGCCATCCTATTTTATGTGGCGCATCCTGGACCAGGGCCGCGAGCCTTTACGCGAAAAACTGGCCAACCTGGCGGGTACGCTGCCAGATGAGATCGCGGTAAATCGTAACGCTACGGAGTCGCTTAATACAATCATCCTCGGAATGAATCTGAAAAGCGGCGATGAAGTGATAGGCACCAAACAGGATTACCCGCACATGATCTCGGCTTACCGGCAAAGGGCACTGCGCGAGGGTATTGTTTATAAACAATTGAGTTTTGAATTCCCGATTGAAGATGACGAGCAGATTGTGAAAGCTTATGAAGAGGCCATCACGCCAAAAACTAAGCTGCTGCATGTTACGCACATGATCAATTGGGTTGGCCAAGTAATGCCGGTGCGCAAAATTTGCGATATGGCCCACGAAAAAGGAATAGAGGTGATTTGCGACGGCGCCCATTCTTTCGGCCTGATGGATTTTAAAATACCTGATCTGCATTGCGATTATTTTGGCACCAGCCTGCACAAATTCCTTTCGGCGCCAATAGGCAGCGGGATGATGTGGATAAAAAAGGAAAAGATAGAAAAGATATGGCCCCTGCTGGGCGACGACAAGCCGAACAGCACTGACATCCGTAAATTTGAAAATTTAGGTACCCGCAGTTTCCCGATTGAACAGGGTATAGGCGAAGCGATCAACTTCCACGAAGGTATTGGAAGTAAGCGCAAGGAAGAACGGATAAGGTTCCTGAAAAATTACTGGGCCTCAAAAGTTCAGCAGATACCAAAAGTTAAACTGCACACATCGTTAAATCCAAAATATTCTTGCGCGATATGCGGTGTAAGCATAGATGGTATGACCCCCGGCGAACTCGATAGTGAGCTTTTCAACAAGTATAAAATTCATACCGTTGGCATTGTTTGGGAAAACATTAGCTGTGTACGGGTGACGCCACATGTTTATACCAACTTGAACGACCTGGATAAACTGGTGAAAGCGATAGGGGAGATTGCTGAAAAGAAAGTCAAAACATGAAAGAAGCGGACCCTAAGGTTTCTTAAACAGCCTGGAGTCAAACTCAAAAGGTTCGGTCATTATTACTTTCACGCTATTAAAGTCGGGATGCCCGGGGTTAATAATGTAATTGAAGTCGCCGGTAACTGTCGCTGAAGGCACTTGCAGGATCAAATATTTATTTTCTTTTAAAAAATCGTCTCCGAGGTATTGTGTTTGCCTTACCGGCGGGTTTCTGTTCCAATTTTTAGGAAGGTCATGTATTTTCAGTTCGGTGAGGCTCAACTCGTCAGCCACCTCAATAGTTATCATATAATAGTTAGTTGGAAGGATACCGAACGGAACGTGCACCGCAACTTCAAGGACGGCCAGTGCGCGTGAACCTGCGGTATATAATGCCGCGTTCCCCTTGCCATTCCACCGGCCGCTATTCATCTCGGCTCCGTGACCCGAAAGATCGTTACGATATTCCTCCTTGCAAAGCCGGTAAACTGTCATGCAAAAATGCCATGTTCAATGCGCCCTAACTCATCGTAAACCATTGAGATGCCAAAGGAAGTATCCAATAGCTCCTTTGGTTTTACTCCGCCGAGGGCGATGCTTTTGGTATCCATCCAGGTATAAAAGTTTTCTTCTATCCCAAAAACGTCAATCCCTTTTTTATAAAGTAATTCAACAAGGATGATTTTTTCAGACGAAACAGGATCAAATGCTTTTCCCTCTTTTTTATACCGCTGGATGGTGCGTTCAGAAATATGAAGATAATCAGCCCATTCCTGAATCCCTATTTGAATACGCTCAGAAAGCGTAGTGAAATGGTTATAGGTTAAACCCTCCCTGGCCATATTGGTTAAGATTACATCATCTTCCTCAATAAACTCATATTTTTTTTGCTCTGCCATATTAGATGTGTGCTAATTGTCAGTAAATTTATGACATTTGTCGCATATTTCCAAATTTATTTTTTCAGTCTGGACGCTACCACAGGCTCCAGCAATTTAACCCACATCGCATACATTTTTCCTGAAAAGTGTAGTCCGTCAGGCGCAATCAAGGTTGCATCGCCGGCGGCCGTGCGCGAAACCGGTGTTACATCAATATAATTTACGCCTGCAGCTTTGCTGATGCTGAGGTTAACCGCGTTAAAAGCCATGATCTGGGGATAGATGATGCTATCCTGCCCGTTTGCAAATGGCGTAACACCCCAGTCGGGGATAGAAATTACAAATACTTTACTCGTGTCACCTCCCGCAAATTGAATGGCTTCGTTAAGCACCTGTGTAAAGTTTTGCTTATAAACGTCGATGCTTAAATGCTGATATTGATCGTTTACGCCGATCAAAAGCGTAACAAAACCAAACTTTTTACCACTGATCCCGCTGCTGGCGATTGCGTTGATCAAATCCTGGGTCGTCCAACCGGTGGTTGCAATTACGTTCGGACGCAACACTTTGTAACCCTTATTATTTAATGAATCGATTAGCTGGTACGGGTACGATTGCGCCTGCGGTTCGGCTTCACCGACCGTATAGGAATCGCCCAAAGCAAGATAAGTTAATGAGTCGTTCGTCATTGTTTTGTTTGTGTCGACCGTGTTCCTTATTGTGGTGTCGGCTTTTTTATTGCAGCCGGCCAGCGACGATAAAGCGATTAAAAGGATATGTAGTGATTTCATAATTACTCCTTGTTAATCATACGCAAATCGACGCCCGGCAGTTTTCACTTTCCAATGCAGGGCTAATTTAACCTATTTGCATTAGTATTATTTAAATGAGTCAGTAATTTTTCCATAAAACTGGCTTACCCACAGGTTGTACATTTTTGCTGACGGATGTAAGCCGTCGGATGAAACAAGTGTGGGATCGTCGGTCATAAGCTTCGAAAGGGCAGTAATATCGATATAATTGACTTTAAATTTGCCGGCTTCAGCCTGGTTGATCGTATTGAATAATTGAACAGCAGCGGCGATTTGTGCTTTATCCATATTCGCAGCAAAAGGGGTTACCGACCAGTCGGGAATCGAGATGACAAATACCCTGCTGCTGTACCCTTTGGCCAGGATAACCGCATTGATGATCAATTGGTCCAGGTTTGACCGGAACGTTTCACTATTAACACCTTTGTTTTGATCGTTCACGCCGATCAAAATAGTGATAATATCAAACCGTTGAGTTAGGTTGGCTGCCGCCAGTCCCGCCAGCAAGTCGGCCGACGTCCATCCGAAGTGCGCAATAACAAGTGGGTTTGCCGGCTTGTATTCATTTTGACTTAACAGCGAATCAAGCTGGTAAGGATACGATTGGTTTTGAGAAACGCCTAACCCGTAGGTATAAGAATCGCCCAGGGCCAGGTATGAAACCGTGTCGCCGGCTAAAATTGCGGGTGCGGACGTTGCCGAACCGGCAATAACTGCGGGCGCAGGATTGCCCATTTTTTTGCAACTATAAAAAGCAAGAACGATAACCAGGCAAACAATAACTCTCATAGCAACTCCATATCAAACAATACGGAAATATGCTGCTTTAAGATTTTTTTTACTTCAATTATATCCACTTCACGGCCCAGCTCGCGCTGCATCGAGGTTACATCCTTATCATCAATACCGCAGGGGACAATGTTTTTAAAATAATCCAGGTCGGTATTCACGTTAAAAGCCAGGCCATGCATAGTTACCCAGCGGCTGCACCTAACGCCCAGCGCACAAATTTTACGGGCCTTTTCGTTATCCGCATCAAACCAAACGCCGGTATAGCCAGGATACCGGCCGGCGGGTAAGCCATAATCAGCCAGGGTTAATATCACAGCCTCTTCCAGCGTGCGCAGGTAGCGGTGGATGTCTGTAAAAAAATTATCCAGGTCAAGGATGGGGTAACTCACAATCTGCCCGGGGCCGTGATAGGTAATATCGCCGCCGCGGTTAATATGATAATAGGTCGCTTGCTTTTCTTTTAGTCCCGGTCCATCCAGCAGTAAATGTTCGACTTTGCCGCTTTTGCCCAGGGTATACACGTGCGGATGCTCGCAAAATACCAGGAAATTGGGTGTTATTTCCTCGTCCTCATATTCGTTCCCTTCGGCAACAATTTTTCGGTTGGTTATCCGGATCTTCTGGTTTACCGTGGCGGAGAATAGTTCTTCCTGTTTATCCCAGGCTTCCTTATAGTCTATCAAACCCCAGTCAATAAACTTTACCTGCTTGTTTTTCATCGCACTAACCTTTCACGTAACCTACCATGTAGTCGTGGTACTGCATGTAGTTTACTTCGTAGTGCAAATTTACATCATCTTTAATTAAATGCGCCTCCACAACGCCGTGTCCTTCAAAATTAAATGGCTCCAGCAGGATATTGTCTAAAAACGAAACCTCTTTTTGCCCATAACATTTATATACTGCCTCCTTGGCGCACCAGCAAACATATAATTGGGCTATTTTATGCTGATCGCTGATAAATTCCAGTTCTTCTTTCCGCATAAACTTGTGGGCAATACGTTCCACTTTTTCCTTCACCTGTTCAATATCAATTCCAACCGGGTCCTTGCCGATCATCACCGCCGCGTAATCAAAAGAGTGGCTTAACGAGATGTGGTAGGGGAGGCTCACCAGGTAAGGTTTGCCATGGGCGTCAACCTTGCAGTCGATATACTCATCAGTTTTCAGCATTTTGCGCAGCAGTACCCGCGTACCCAGCCAGTGCAGGTTGCGCTTGCCTGCCTTAAGCTGCTCATAATAAGCTTTTTCGTCTTCGTCCAGTTGCAGCTGTTTGTAAAGCTCTTCGGGCTCTTCCTCTATTTTCCAGATCGCAAATTCGGTATCGTCATCAACCTGCTGCCTGTATGCTATCGCCATGTATGTAAAATTGCAAAAAGGTTGACAAACTTATATCAAATAAGCCTAAATTGTATCGCTTTTTATCAATTATAAACCACGCTTAAATATACCGTTATGCTAAGGGAACGATTAACCCCTGCCGATCTGGCGCTTTACGAAAAACAGGGATACCTGGTAGTGCAAGGCTTTTGCCGGCCCGACGAAGTAAATAAACTATACCAAACCGCTTTGGATGATGATGCCATGCGCAAAAATGCCCTTGACCTGAATGATCAAAGCGGCAAAAAAACGCGCCTTTCGCTTTGGTTTACGCCCGGCAATGATGTATTTGGTTATTTAACCCGAAGCGAGCGAATGATCAGCTCGGTTGCACAGGTATTGGATGGCGACTCACCGGTTTGCCATTTCCACTCAAAGCTGATGCAGAAGGAACCTAAAGTTGGCGGCGCCTGGGAATGGCACCAGGATTATGGCTACTGGTACAAAAACCAGTTTATGTTCCCGGATGAACTTGTTAGTGTAATGGTGGCGCTTACCGAGGCAAACAAACAAAATGGTTGCCTGCAGGTGATAAAAGGCTCGCACAAATTGGGCCGTGTAAACCACGGTTTTGCCGGCGAGCAGGTAGGCGCCGATATGGTGATGGTAGATAATGCCCTGAAAACGATGGAGCTGGTTTATGTAGAACTGGAAGCCGGCGATGCGCTCATCTTTCACAGTAACCTGTTGCACCGTTCGGAAGCCAACCTGTCCGATCGTCCCCGCTGGTCCATCATTTCCTGCTATAATTTGCAATCTAATTTGGCTTATAACGAAACATCGACCGCCTGGAAAGTGCCCGTGGACGTGGTACCCGATAACGCCATCATGGATTGGGAGGCGGCTTCATTATCAGATGCCGATTTCCTCAAGAAGGAAAATGATCCGGCGCTGAAGGAAACGGGATGGGAGAAATGACGTGCAGATGTGCGGATGTGAAGATATGCAGATTTGCAGATGTGCGGATTTGAAGATGACTTCAAACATCATATCCTCAACCTTTACAACTCATTACAACTTTTACAACCCTTACAACTAATTACAACTAAATATGAACATAGCCATGTTAGGATCGGGTTTCATCGCCCGTTTTTATGCCGACTCGCTGCAGGCCCAGCGGGCGAAGGATTCGCTCATCAGCGTTTACTCACGGAATATTGAAAAAGCTCAAAAGTTTGCTGAGGATTATAAGCTCAGCTTTTTTTCGGACAGTATGGACGAAGTAGTGAGCCGTGCAGATGTGGATGCAGTAGTGATTTCCCTTCCCAATAACCTGCACGAAGCAGCGGTAGCCAGTTGCGCGAAGTTTAAAAAACACGTGCTTTGCACCAAGCCGCTTGGCCGTAACGCGGCTGAAGCTAAACGTATGCTGGATATGGTGGAAGAAGCCGGCATTATGGGCGGCTACCTGGAAGACCTGTGCTATACGCCCAAAAACGTAAAGGCCCTTAAAGCGGTTAAGGATGGCAATATCGGCAAAGTATTGTGGGCAAAATCGCGTGAGGCACACCCAGGCCCGCATAGCGACTGGTTTTGGGATCATGAACAATCCGGCGGCGGGGCTATGGTTGATTTAGGCTGCCATTGCGTAGAAATCGCCCGTAACTATATCGGTAAGGAAATTCGCCCTGTTGAAGTGATGTGCTGGGCAGCTACACAGGTGCACCCAATAAAGGCCGAAGACAGCGGCATCGGCCTGGTGAAATATGCCAATGGCGCTATCGGGCAATTCGAGGTGAGTTGGTGTTTCCGCGGAGGGATGGACCTGCGCGACGAGGTAATGGGTACCGAAGGCACCATCTGGCTCAACAACTTTTTGCGTACCGGTTTCGAAATGTTCAGCACCGGCAAGGGCGGCTATGTAGCCGAAAAAGCCGAAAGCAGCAGCGGTTGGCTGTTTCCGGTAGGGGATGAGGTGCACGAGCTTGGCTATACCAATATGTTTACCGACATGTTCAACGCCATTGAAAACGGGACCCAGCCTATGGAGACGTTTTATGATGGCTACATTGTGAACGCTATACTGGATGCCTGCTACGCCTCGGCCAAATCAGGCAAATGGGAGCCGGTACAGCTGGAAGTGTGGCGCGGCGACCAGACGGATGATTATGGATCGAATTTTAATTCGTATGATGATGATCACTATCTCATCAAGACAGAAATTTTGCCAAATGGAGAGCATAAGTTGATTTTGAAGCATAAGGTGACAGGAGAGGTGACGGCGAAGAATATTTAATTCGTTTGAACCATGATTTGTAGGATTAACGGATGGCCTTGATTTTTTTATCATGTTAATCCTTTAATCCTACAAATCATGGTCCAGACAATTTTCTTTCCACAATTTCCCAAAACTTTTGTGAAAAAAATACTCCTCCCCGTGCATTTATAACTCCTAATTTTACCCCCTCAAAAGCAGGGCAAATGATTCTTTCGGATAAGCGCATTTTAGAAGAGATGGACAGTGGCGCCATTGTCATCGAGCCGTTCCGGCGCGAATGTTTAGGCACCAACTCTTATGATGTACACCTTGGTAAACACCTTGCCATGTATAAAGACCGTGTGCTCGACGCCAAAGTACACAACGAGGTGCTCGCTTTTGAAATACCTAAGGAAGGCTTTGTACTGCAGCCAAATACGCTGTATTTGGGCGTGACATTAGAGTATACCGAAACACACCTGCATGTGCCTTTCCTTGAAGGGAAATCGAGCACCAGCCGCCTGGGCATCAATATCCACGGCTCAGCGGGCAAAGGCGATGTTGGTTTTTGCAATACCTGGACACTGGAAATGTCCTGCACTCAGCCGGTCAGGGTGTACGCCGGCATGCCGATAGGTCAACTCATCTATTTCGTGGTGGAAGGCGAGATCGAAACTTTTTACAATACCAAAGACAACGCTAAATACAATGTCCCTTCAACCCGCCCGGTTGAAAGTATGATGTGGAAGAATGTTTTTTAGTCCGGAAAGTCCGAAGTCCGGAAAGTCCGAAAGAAGAAAAATAGTCCAAAGTCCGGAAAGTCGGAAAAGTCCGAAAGACAAAAATCCCCGGTTCAGTCTCGAACCGGGGATTTTTATTTAACTTCTTTTCTTTCTGTCTTTCCGGACTCTCCTGTCTTTCGGACTTCGGACTTTCCGGACTTCGGACTTTCCCGGCTATTTAGCCGCCCATGCCGTACCGCTCCACGTAAACGTTATAGTGGTTGGTACATCGGCGCCGCCTACATAATTCTGGTAAACAACATTATAATTGTCGCCTACCACCGGGGTTGGATAATCGGCAGTTAATACCAAAATAAATGCTGCGTCCAAATCGGAAGCTGCCCAGTTTGAAAAGTCTCCATACTTACCCAGGTTTGTGCGCTCGGCAGATGTGCCTGCTGTTGAATTTACGATCAGCGTAATATCTGCGCTTGTAAGGGCATGAGTTATAGTTGGCACAGGTAAAACGGCACTCCATGCGCCATTCTTTTTAAGGAATGACCCTGTCGCCTGCGTCGATACAGAACCCCAGTTACTTCCGTCATAGGTGAGCGCCAGTACTTTTTGGTAATCGCCGCTGGCGTAATAGCCGTAACTTACGTATTCCACATCGCCGGCTTTGGCGGTGTCGGCTATGCTGAAATCATTTTTTAAAAAGAAATTGAATTCGTTGGGCAGTTTGCTCAGGTCGGCAGCGGTAAACTGGTCGTACTTACCCTCGCCCGCTTCGGTATATTCCGCCGATGTAACCTGGTAAATTTTAATCCATGAGCCACCCAGGTATAAAAACGAGTTTACTACCGACTGGTCAGCCCCGCCCGAGTATAGCGTGTAGCTGATAACAGCTAACTGGTTGGCAACCGGGCTTGGATATTTATAAGCCAAAAAGCTGAGTACTTCACTGGGACTGTAATCGCCATAGTAGCTGCCTGTGGCTTTATAGTCGGCACTGGTAACCGTATAAAAAACATCGGCATATAAGCTGTCGGCAACTTTCAGGTTTGCGGGTGCCAGCGTATACGTTACCGTAGCGGTTGAGCCATCGTTTAGGAAAGAAGATTCCTTAGCCGCCAGTATCATCGGAATAAAGTTGTCGGCATCCGTGGTTGAATTGAAATCAAGCGAAGTATACGGATACGACGACTTGGGGAGTAACTGGTAATCTGCCGGGGCCAGGGTAAGCGTCAGGTCCGCCGCTTTTGTTAATGGGCTCGTCGGCGTAATGTAAGGTTGTTTTTGGCAAGCCGTAAAAGTCATTACCGCCAGCACTAATAAATAATATATCTTTTTCATACTAATGATTTTTATGTCTTTTTAAAATTTAACTTTCAATCCGGTTGTAAAAACCCGTGGCAAACCATAATAAACATAGGCCCCGGCCGCTTGTCCGTAAACTATGCCACTTGGGCTGCTGCCCGCAACTCCGTTATCTGTAGCATCCGAAATGTATTTGGTGTTTAATAAATTGGTAATGGTGCCTATAAGTTCTGCATCAAAACCGGCCATCTTAAACCTCCACACGCCGTTTAACGACCACAATGAATAATCGGGAACCATATAAGGGTTTATGCCGGCATAAGTATAGTTCTGGAAGGGTAAATTTGCGGTATAGTTGCTGAAGTAGTTCCAGATAACACCGATTTTAACCTGTGGCAATACGTTTAAGTCAAGGTTTATGCCTGTACTTGTTTGCGGTATATCACCAATTTTTTCGTTCTTCAGGTCAATTTTATCCAGGGTTGCTATCGCTTTTTCCTGGTTGTTATAAACGGTTGTAGGGCCGGGGTTGTTGGTATAGTAGTAGTCGCCAAACGAGGCCATACCCCGTATGGAGATCTCTTTCACAGGCCTCCATACCAAAATAATTTCTGCGCCCTGGTGCAGTTCATCAACCCCAATAACGTTTGCACTATACAGCTGGTTTGTGGCATTATCGAAATAGGTGCTTTGATCCGACCTGTCTTTGTACGATGTCCTGTACAAATCAACTTTAGCGCTGAATTCTGCCGATTTAAAGCCGTAACCCAACTCATAGCTGAATAACTTTTCGTCTACTGCGGTTTTGTTTACCTGGTTGGTGAAGCTTTCAAATACGGTATTGTAGTAGGGCGGTTTGGTTAAGTAACCAATATTGGCATAAACGTTCATCTGGTCGGTGAAGTTGTAGTTTGCGCCGCCTTTTATTTGGTACGATGCGAAATTAACCCAGGGTGATTTTTGTTCCGGGTCGCTGTTCAGGTAATTAAAGTAATCCGCTCTTTTTAAACCGTTGTTTGCACCGGTAAGGGTTGCGAATGCGGTAAAGTCTTTTTTTGAATATTCCGCTTGTGCAAATGCACTTTCCGACTCGGTATAATCTTCGTTGTCGTAGGATATTTTATCTCCAACGACTGCCATGTGGTTCGGGTCGTTGATGTTACCGCCCGAGAAGCCCTGAGCTGTGCTCGCTGCGCCTGTATATTGGTCGAGCACGTAGTTTGCACCCAGCAAGTCGGATAACTGCTCAGTGTGAATGCCATAATAATACCTCAGGTCGATACCTGCTTGTAAAGTGGTATACTTTCCTAACATGGTTCTGTAAGTGCTTCTTAAACCGTACCAGTCGGTTACGTCATGAGAATTATACAGGTAAGTAAGCGCCGAACCATCGGGATTGTTTGCATTGGCCTGTTCAGCTGCGGTATAATCGTAAGGCGAATACATATTGCTGATCCTTGGAGGGGCTGCGCCGCCAAAGTCACCGCCGCCGCCGCTGCCGTAGATGGCGTACACCTCGGTGGAAAGGCTTGATTTCTCATTGATGGTCCAATCGTGGTTAAGGGACAAGAATGGCTCGCTGAAAAAGTTATTATAAGGGTTGATCTGCTGCCCGTCTTTAACGCCAAGCTCGCTGTTCCACCTGATTCCCTGTGGAGCCTGCTGATAAGCTAAGATCGTTTCTTCGGGGCGTTGTCCGTGTGTTTGATTACCACCGACCAGGTTGAAAGACAAGGTTTGGTCGGGGCTTAAAACTTTCGAAACGTTTACAAAATAATTGTAAGCAATGAAGTTTAACCCGTCAGCGTCACCGTTGCCGGTTGTTTTACTACCCTCAACAGTTGCTGCCCATCCGTTTGAATTTAAACCGGTTGACACCAGGACCGCGGTTTTTTCGTAGCCATCACTACCTATCGTCTGCCAAACGTAGCCACCCTGCTGCATATCCGTGCTGCGCGAAGTCACGTTTACGGTACCTCCAAATGAGGGTACGATCACTTTTGAAGCGCCTAAACCACGTTGTACCTGTATGGAACTGGTTACATCGGTTATGCCCGAAAAATCTGACCAGTAAATCGCGCCGCTTTCGGGATCATTTACCGGGATACCGTTGATGGTATAGGCAACGTTGCCGTTTCTTGACTGGCTGGAGAAACCCCTGATGCTGATACGCGAATCGCCGTAGCCGCCGCCCTGTTGGGTGGCGTAAACACCGGGAACAATATTTAAAAGTTCAGGAATATCCTGCGTACCAATGTGTTCTTCGATGTATTGCGCACCGATGGTTGTTACCGCCACCGGGGTTTTCCGGTCAATAGCGATGTCGCCGTTTACAACTACTTCCTTCATCCCGGTAGCGCTGTACTTCAGTGATATTTCGCCCACGTTGGTTTTACCGCCAACGGCAATTTCCTGTGGAATATAACCCAGGTAGGTGAAAACCAGCACGGGGTTATCAATGCCGGATACGTCGATCCTAAAAGTACCGTCCAGGCCGGCCGAGGCGCTTTTACTTGTGCCCTTAATGGTGATCGTCGCGCTCACCAGCGGCTCTTTGGTATCGGCGTCGACAACCTTACCGGTTACATAATTGACCGCAGCGCTGGCCTGTAAGCACAAGGCCAGCAGCAGGATTAGGAGCAAGTTAACGCGCATCCATGGCGTCCCGGCAACTGCCGCCCAGCGAAAACTATTGTTTTCCGGCATTTTGAGTCGTTTTTCGGGAATTTGTGGTTTGATTAACGAATTTGTAAAAATTTTCATATTGCGTAGTTGATTTTAGTGGCGAAAGAAAAGAACTTTGCAAAACTGGTAGAATAACATTGAAATTTAGTTAAATCAATGTTAACAAATGGGAAACTTTTTGTAACCTTTTAGTTGCAAAGTAATTTTTATTTTGATCCCGGCGTTCAACTAAAAATACTTAGCGTTTTGGTTAACAAAATCAGCCAAAAAGAAAGAGCAAAAATAAGCGCCGACCGGTACGTCTGTTGGAATTTTTTAAAAAAATGACAACAGCACATTAAACCTTTTCAAAAAGCGTTAGTTTATTGTATATATAGTAAAATTAACTCTTATGAAAAAAATCCTGACTATTTTTAGTTGTGCAGTGTTGTTTGCTTTATCATCCTGCACAAAACAGTACGTTACACCAGGCACTACCAATCAAACTTTTTATGCTGACGTTGCCACCACCGCCTGGACGCTTTATACCGATAACAGCGGTAACAAATCGTACACAGCACCGATCAACATCAGTGCGCTCGATCCGAATTTTGCATCCATCGGCGGTGTGATCGTCGCTATTTCGTACGATGGCGGAAATACCTATGAGCAATTGCCCGAAGTTTATGATAACCTTT
>Ga0206954_1144_pt1 | contig 18373 bp, 17 predicted proteins | sample Alteio_BWOrgHeat_37_FD_153250 | JGI IMG/M metagenome (GOLD analysis project Ga0206954, IMG submission 153250) | Enriched cells from forest soil in Barre Woods Harvard Forest LTER site, Petersham, Massachusetts, United States -... | ecosystem: Environmental > Terrestrial > Soil > Temperate forest >...
AGTAGCCGCCATCCTAACAGGCCGTGTACCTCTTTCAGTTTTTCGAGGTTGGTGCGTTTTGCCTGTTCGGAGGGCCAGCTTACGTAGTCGCCATAGTCGTGGTTACCCAGCGTACTGTATACGCCCATCGGGGCTGTTATCCGTCCGAATACGTCCATATAATCATGCATTTCCGTATGCCGGTCGTTCACCAGGTCTCCGGTAAAAAGTACGAGATCAGGTTTTTCGCGCAGCAACATATCCACTCCGTGCTGCACGGCGGCCTTGTTCTGGAAACTGCCGCTGTGGATGTCACTGATCTGGATGATCTTCAATCCCCTGAATGCCGGGGGCAGGTTGGGAAACGCAAGCGACACCCTGCGGAGCTGGTAATTGTATTTATTGCTGAACCCGTAGAGCAGCGTACCAAAAAGGCCTCCGCCCATGCCCAGGCCCAGCCAGCTCAGGAAAACGGAGCGCGAGATGCCCTGGCCGCCTTCGGCAAAGGAGGCGCCGGTGGTGGGAAATATCCTGCTCATAAGCCAGAGCGCACCACGACGGATATCGTCCAGCAGGAAGAATACGGAGCCAATGAGCTTCGCGAAAAGCAGGCCGGCCAGTATCGCAAAAATATAGTTGCGGAAAATGGTCGAGGCCTGGAGTGACTGGATATAAGGGAATGATAGCAGCAATATGAGGCATACCGCGGAAAATACCCAGTATATAACTGTTACCGTCAGGCGGGAGCGCTCGCCCGAAACGGTGCGGATCGCCTGGAAAACATAGAGGTCCAGCAGGAGCATGATCGCGGCGATGATCCACCAGGTACTCGGATTACGCATAGTGATTTTTTATATATGATTCGTACGACCTATAAGGTTGCCGACCTTATAGGTTGGTAACCTGCAAATTGCTAACCGCATAGATTTGCAGCCTCACAGGTTGACAAACCTGCAAGTTGGAAACCCATAGTTATTTCTTAGTCAAAAATACAGTCATTCCCATCCGAAACGTGCAATTCTATCCTAAACTGCATTTTTGAACAGTAAACTGTATTTTTGTCGCCCTCGGAAAAACATGCTTATGAACGGTCGGCGCCCACAGGTGACCAACCTTAGTAAGCCATACGATCTTACTTTTATTCCCCGGGAACAGGCAACTATGGCAAGAATCATCGGCGTAGCGAATCAGAAAGGTGGTGTAGGCAAGACCACCACCGCTATCAACGTGGCGGCAAGCTTCGCCGTACTGGAATACCACACCCTGCTCGTAGACGCAGATCCCCAGGCCAACAGCACGACCGGTGTTGGCTTCGACCTGCACAATATCACCAGCAGCCTGTACGACTGCATGGTGAACCAGGTAAAGGCCGAAGACGTGATCCTCAAAAGCGAAATCCCCTATCTCGATGTGATCCCTTCACATATCGACCTCGTAGGTGCGGAGATTGAAATGATCAATTATGCCAACCGCGAGAACATGATGAAAAATATCCTGGAAAGCGTACGGGATAAATATGATTTCATCGTGATCGATTGTTCCCCTTCTCTGGGACTCATCACCGTCAACTCACTGGTGGCGTCAGACAGCGTGGTCATACCCGTTCAGTGCGAGTTCTTTGCACTGGAAGGGCTGGGCAAGCTCCTCAATACCGTGAAGATCGTGCAGAGCCGGCTCAATCCTGAACTCCAGATCGAGGGCATCCTGATGACCATGTACGATGGCCGCCTGCGCCTGTGCAACCAGGTGGTCAGCGAAGTACGCCGTCATTTCGACGATATTGTTTTCTCCACCATCATTCACCGCAATACGCGCCTGAGCGAGGCCCCCAGCGTGGGCAAGCCAGCCATTCTCTACGATGCCGAAAGCAAGGGCGCGATCAACTACCTGAACCTCGCCAAGGAGATCCTGCAGAAGAACGACATGACCAAAATGACCAACCAGGAAAGGATCATCGAGTAGTACCGGCCCGGTACATAATTTCATATCATTTACCTTTGCTGCATGACCGCTCCCAAACAAAACAAAGACCTGATGGGCAAAGGGATTCGTTCCCTGCTGCAAAACATCGATGCAGACCTGAAAACCACCACGGGAAACCTGAAGGGAGAGGTGCTGGAACAGGCGACCTCGGTCAATCGTGTTCCGCTGGACCAGATCCAGGTCAATCCCAAACAACCCCGCCGCGATTTTGATGAGCAAACATTGAATGAACTCGCTGCCTCCATCAAACTTCACGATATTATTCAACCGCTCACCGTTTCGCTGCTTTCGTCAGGAAAATATCAGTTGATCTCCGGCGAGCGCCGTTTTCGCGCAGCAAAAAAAGCCGGGCTCAAGGATGTACCCGTCTATATCCGGCAGGCCAATGACAGGGAACTGCTCGAACTGGCGCTGCTGGAAAACCTGCAGAGAGAAGACCTGAATGCCGTGGAAATAGGGCTGAGTTATAAGCGGATGATGGAAGAGCTGCAGTACACCCAGGAGCAGGTGGCCGAGCAGATGGGCAAAGAAAGAAGTACCGTCACCAATTATATGCGCTTGCTGAAACTGCCCCCCGATATACTGCTTGCGGTAAGGAACGGCCAGCTCAGCATGGGCCATGCGCGCGCGCTGATCAACATCGATACGGTAGACAAGCAACTATTCGTGTACAATGAGATCCGCGCAAAAGACCTGAGCGTGCGGCAGACCGAAGAGCTTGTGCGCCGGCTGTACAAAGGCGGAGGCGCTGTTAAACCTTCCGTAAAAAATCCACTTCCGGCGCCCTATAAGAAGATCGAGGATAACTTAGCCTCTCACTTCGGCACCAAAGTAAACCTGCAGCACAATAAGAACGGGCAGGGAAGCATCACCCTGGAATACTATTCGCTGCAGGAATTGAACAAGATACTCGACCTGATGAACATCTCCGTCAGCTGACCTCCATGAAATCATTCTATTTCATATCTCTTTTAGTTTTTACCGGCGCTGTTTCTTCGGTGCATGCACAAAGCGACAAAACACAGTTGTCCGGCCACACTGTGCTGTCCACGATCAAAACAGATTCGACTCCCCGCACACGTACACCTGTACCGGTAAAAACAGATTCTATCGCGAAGAAAAAACACAATCCCCAAACCGCCACCCTGCGTTCGGCCATTGTGCCCGGGTGGGGACAGGCCTATAATCATGAGTATTGGAAGATACCCATCGTATATGGCGCCCTGGCCATCCCTACCTACGCTTATTTTTATAACAATGGCTTTTATAACAAGACCAAATTTGCTTACGATGCCGTATTTGCGGCAACGAACGGAGATTCCAGTAAGCTTCCCCAGATAGATAAAACCGTAAAACGATCGGATGGAACACCGCTCGGACTGGCAGATTACCAGAACTATCGCAACCAGTTCCGGCGAGACAGGGACTATTCGGTACTGTGGTTACTCATTGTATGGGGGCTGAATGTGGCCGATGCCACCGTGTTTGCACATCTCAAGAATTTTGATGTAAGCAACGATTTTACGCTGCACATCCAACCCAATTTCAACAGCACCACTCGAACCCCGGGCATCGGCCTGGTGATGAACCTGAAAGATAAAACGTCCCGCCCGCTGTTCGATCCCTCGCGGTAAGCCTGCAGGGTTCGTACCTTTCAGAATAAATGACCGCATATGAAGATCGCATTGATAGGATATGGCAAGATGGGCAGGGCCATTGAGCAAATTGCACTCGGCAAAGGGCATGACATCGTTCTGCGGATCGATGCGGATAATACTGCTGAATTAACGGCAGCCAACCTGGCCCGTGCAGACGTAGCGATCGAGTTCACCGGTCCTGAAAGTGCCCCTTCGAATATTAAAACTTGTATCGACTACAGGATTCCTGTTGTGTCGGGATCCACCGGCTGGCTGAAGCAATGGGATGAGATCAAAACAATTTGCGAACAGCAGCAGGGAGCGCTTGTCTATGCCAGCAATTTCAGCATCGGCGTAAACCTGTTCTTCGAGCTGAACAAGTACCTGGCAAAACTCATGGAACCCTACCCTTCGTATAATGTATCACTGAAGGAGATCCATCATACCCAGAAAAAAGATGCACCCAGCGGCACCGCGATCACCCTGGCGGAACAGGTGCTGTCGCATATCCGATCAAAACAGCAATGGGTCAACCATCCCTCCGAAAATAAGAATGAACTCGTGATCGATTCCGAAAGGACCGATCCTGCCCCGGGCACACATTCGGTAAGCTATCGCTCTCCGGTAGATGACATCGAGATCATTCATACGGCGCACAACCGCGAAGGATTTGCAGGCGGCGCCGTGCTGGCCGCTGAATTTATCCTTGGAAAGAAAGGCATTTACTCGATGCCCCAGGTACTCGGTTTTTGACCCCTGTTTATATTTTGAAAGAGAAGCCCGCCTTGAACAAGAATGCACCTGAGCTAACCGAATTGGGCTGCTGCCATCCGGAATAAGCGGCGCCAAACTCAAGGAAAAGAAGCTTGATCCCTGCGCCCGCTTCATAGAGGAAATTGGTGCCGGTAGTATTGTTCTTCTCATAGCTCTGCACGGCCATGCCCGCAGCAGCATTTACAAACAGGCTCCTGAAAATATAGCGGCGCACGCCCAGCTTGAGCGGCGTAACGCTGACATTCCCGTTTGCCACCGCATTGGCATCATTGCCATGTGAGTTGTATTTCATATTGCCGCTGGCAACGTACACGATCGTTTTCTTAAACCCGATCCCACCGCCGATCTCAAAACCGCCGCCATAGTTATAGCCATTACTGAAGGTGCTGCCGGTAGGATTGGCATAGGTGAAATTGCCAAATACAAGTACCTTGGGCAAATGGGGCAGCTGTGCGGAAACGCAGGTGATCCCCATAGCCAGCAGGGCGATACCTATTCTCGATAGTTTGTTCATGGGAAAATAGTTTAGTGTAAAATTGACCTTTTCCGCCGATTTTTCGTTATTTTATTAACAACAATTGCCATGCTCTCCAAAAAAACACAATATGCCTTCAAAGCGTTGATGTATATGGCGGAAAAAAATACGCAGGGCCCCATCCTCATCGCCGAGATCGCACAGAAGAAAAAGATACCATTGAAATTTCTCGAGAACATCCTGCTGGAACTCAAAAGTGCGGGACTGCTTGGGAGCAAGAAGGGCAAAGGCGGTGGTTATTTCTTTGAAGTGCCCCCCGCAAAAATACCGCTCGCCAAAGTCATGCGCCTGATAGACGGACCGATTGCATTGCTTCCCTGTATCAGCCTGAATTTTTATGAGAAGTGCAGCGACTGCGATGAGAATGCCTGCGGGCTGAACCGCGTAATGGTCCAGGTCCGGGATGCCACGCTGTCGATCCTTGAAAACCAAACTGTCGCGGATATTTCGCATCTTTATGATACCTAAAACTATTGCCATGAAAAAGTTGATCTATTTGCTGATCCTGATACCTTTCTTCGCCATCGCTCAGGATACCACCACCGTCCATCCTCATCCCATGAAAGGGAAAGGCGGTATGAACCTTATTAAAGTCAATCTCAGTTCGCTCGTACTCAGCAACTATTCTTTTACTTATGAAAGAGGGATCACCGACAAGATGTCTTTTTCGCTGGGCTTTCGTTTCATGCCCAAGGGGCAGATCCCTTTTGAAACACAGGTAAAGAACATGATCAATGATAACAGCGTGAACGTAGATCAGTTCCAGATCGGCAATACGGCGATCACCCCCGAATTCCGATTTTACCTGGGCCGCGGCAGGCTGCACGGATTTTATGTTGCGCCTTATGGCCGGTATGCCAGCTTTGATGCATCCGTGCCTGTGAATTATAGCTACAACCCCGGTACGGGCACTGTAAATAAGACGGCATTGTTTTCAGGAACTGTCACTTCATTCAGTGGCGGCGTGATGTTCGGTATGCAATACCCGCTGAGCAGCTGGCTTACGCTTGATTTCTGGCTGGTAGGCGCTCACTACGGCAGCTGTAACGGCAACCTGCTTGCCACGGTTTCGCCACCCATGAGCACCCAGGAACAACAGGGCTTCCAGAGCGCGCTGGACGGAATCAAGGCGGATCCTTTTACATTCAAGGGAACCGTCACCTCTTCCACTTCAGCTACGATCTCGGCCACGGGCCCCTGGGTGGGTATCCGCGGTCTGGGCATTAATCTCGCTGCCCGCTTTTAGCATTATACGGTGGTGGTGTTCGGAAGATTGAGCAGCATGTCCGCCGTCATTTTTTCGAGATCGTATTTGGGTTTCCAGCCCCAGTCACGGGCAGCGACACTGTCGTCTATGCTTTGTGGCCAGCTGTCTGCAATGGCCTGCCGGTAGTCCGGCTGATAGCTGATCGCAAACCCGGGAATATGTTTCTTGATGGACGCGGCAATCTCTGCAGGCGAAAAGCTCATACCCGAAACATTATAAGAAGTATGTACGAAGAGTTTATCGGCCGGCGCTTCCATTAGCTGGATGGTGGCATCGATCGCATCGGGCATGTACATCATTGGCAGGTAAGTGTCCTTCCCCAAAAAACATTCGTATTTCTGTTCGCTGAGGGCGTCGTGATATATCTCAACGGCATAGTCGGTAGTGCCGCCGCCGGGTGCAGACTTGTAGCTGATCAGGCCGGGATACCGCAGGCTGCGCACATCGATGCCGAAGCGGTGATGATAATAGTTGCACCAGAACTCGCCCGCGTATTTACTGATGCCATATACCGTGACCGGTTCGATCACCGTTTGCTGCGGGCAATTTTGTTTGGGGGATGTAGGCCCGAAAACCGCGATGCTGCTGGGCCAGTATACTTTGTGAAGTTTTTCTTCGCGGGCAATGTCCAGCACGTTCAGCAGGCCCTGCATGTTGAGGTTCCAGGCGAGGTTGGGATTTTTTTCGCCGGTAGCAGATAAGATTGCGGCGAGCAGGTATATCTGCGTGATGTTCTGCCGGATCACCTGCACATGCAGCATCTCCTTGTTCATGACGTCCAGGCTCACGTACGGGCCCGTATGGCGCAGCAGTTCGTTCTCTTCCCGAAGATCGGATGCCACTACATTGGCATTGCCATACATGTTGCGCAGGGCCAATGTAAGCTCCACGCCTATCTGCCCGCTGGCGCCGATGACCAGTATCTTTTCCTTGGGTATGGACATAACGATCGTTTAGCCAGCAAAGAAAACAAAAGTTTGGTGTAAGTTCGCACCACATTTATACTCCTTTTCATGATACCCCAGTACCTGCAGGCATTGCTCAAATCACAGTCGTACGATCCGCAGTCATTTTTCCTGGTGGCCGGGCCCTGTATCGTGGAAGATGAGGCGCTCGTGATGGAGGTGGCAGAGCGGGTTTCAGCCATCTGTAAAAAACTGGGCATCCCCTATATTTTCAAGGCCAGCTACCGCAAGGCCAACCGCACCAGCATGAGCTCTTTTACGGGGCTGGGCGATGAAACGGGGCTGCACCTGATCAAAAAAACAGGCGACAAGTATAAAGTACCCACTACTTCCGATATACACGCTTACGATGAAGCCGCCGAGGCCGCAAAATATGTAGACATCCTGCAGATACCCGCTTTTCTGTGCCGGCAGACGGACCTGCTGGTAGCGGCCGCGCAAACGGGCAAGGTGGTCAACGTAAAAAAAGGACAGTTCCTGAGCGGGGAAGCCATGCGGTTCGCAGTGGAAAAGATCCGCAAGTCGGGTAATGACCAGATCATTCTTACGGAGCGCGGCACCACGTTCGGCTACCAGGACCTGGTGGTGGACTACCGGAACATTCCCATCATGCAGGCGCATGGCGTTCCGGTGGTGATGGATTGTACACACTCATTGCAGCAGCCGAATCAATCTTCTGGTATCACAGGGGGGAACCCACAACTCATCGGCACCATCGCGAAAGCGGCCATCGCGGCCGGCGCGGATGGTTTGTTTATAGAAACGCATCCCAATCCTTCCATCGCAAAAAGTGATGGGGCCAATATGCTGAAACTAGATCTGCTGGAGCCGCTATTGGAAAAATTGGTAAAACTGAGAAGGGCAGTTATATAAACCGTTAGCCTTTGCTTGCAGCTCAATAAAGGGAGATGATTACGATTTGTAAGGCATTCCCAATTCCTGCATAGCCAGGTATAACTGGGCTATTGAAAGACCCAACTCTTTTGCCGCCGCTGGTTTTTTTCCCGAATATTTATTCAATGTAGACACGATAAGTTCTTTGCGGGCTTCGGCATTGTCTGCAGTGCTTAACCAGGTTTCACTGGGTACGGGTTTGGGGTTAAAGTGGCGCGAAATAGTTGAGAAAATCAACCCGGGAAGAATACAGAAAACAGATAAACGTGCGAGTGAATGCCAGTCCCTCCCCGCCACCAGTATAAAAAATCCGGGATACATAACAAGCGGCAATGCAACAAAAGATGCCACATTCCAGCGCCATATTCTTTTGAACCAGGAGAGTTCGGCACCATCTCCCCAGTCTTTCATCCATTTCAGCGTAGCGAGGCAGCATATCAATGAAAACAGTACCAGGAAACAGGCAATCCCGGATAGCATAATGGTTGTATCCAGAAATTTTGCATACCCCCGCGACTGTGCATATTCTCCGCGCAACAGGTACTTGAGCAGCAACAAGCAGGCTATAAACCCGAAATATAAATACCGATTGAATGCAATATGTACAATACGTTCTGCAGACTTGCGCAGAGCTAAGCGCATAATTAAAATTTTGGTGCGATAAAGATATGGGAAAAAAGGAGTCCTCCTACCGGTGCCAAAGAGGGTTCCTGCGCGCTGTATAAATGTAGCGCTTGATGTTGAGCCAGAAAGCGAGTATCATATAAATGATCAGCGGGGACCCTGCCGTAAGAAAAGAAATGTAAATAAACCACATACGGATGCGGGACGTAGCAATGCCCAGTTTCTCACCAATGGCTGTGCATACGCCGAATGCATGCCACTCTACGAACTCACGCAGTTTTTTCATAACAGGGACCTGCTTTTCGATTGTCTAACGAAGGTAAAAAAACAGCCCGTAAAAATCAAAAGACATTTCATGCGGCGGCCGTTTTAACGTAAATTTGCCTCGCCATTGGGAATACAGTCTACAGAACGGGTGGTTTATACCGGCTCCCTGTCCGCAACCTCCCTTGTTCCACGTCCGCTATCCCCTTTTTCCATCTCTAATTTTAATGAACCACTATGGCTTTTGACATCGACATGATCCGGAAGGTTTACCAGCAAATGCCCTCCAGGATCGCAGCCGCCCGCCAGGCACTCGGCCGCTCCCTCACCCTCGCCGAAAAAATACTTTTCTCGCATCTCCACCAAGATATGCCATTGCAGAACTTTGAGCGCGGCAAAACCTATGTTGATTTTGCGCCCGACCGCGTTGCGATGCAGGATGCCACGGCTCAGATGGCCCTGCTCCAGTTCATGCAGGCAGGCAGGCCCACTGTTGCGGTTCCTTCCACCGTTCACTGCGATCACCTGATCCAGGCGAAGACGGGCGCCAAAGAAGACCTCAGCACCGCCCTCTCTTCCAATAAAGAAGTGTACGATTTCCTTTCTTCCGTCTCCAATAAATACGGCATCGGTTTCTGGAAACCGGGCGCGGGCATCATTCACCAGGTGGTCCTGGAAAATTATGCGTTCCCTGGCGGGATGATGATCGGCACAGATTCCCATACGCCAAATGCTGGCGGACTCGGCATGATCGCCATCGGCGTCGGCGGGGCAGATGCCTGCGACGTGATGGCCGGACTGGCCTGGGAACTGAAATGGCCCAAACTGATCGGCGTAAAGCTCACCGGCAGGCTCAGCGGCTGGACCAGCGCCAAAGACATCATCCTGAAAGTGGCTGGCGTGCTGACCGTAAAAGGCGGTACCGGCGCCATCGTTGAATACTTTGGCGAGGGTGCAGACAGCCTCAGCGCCACCGGCAAGGGCACCATCTGTAATATGGGTGCCGAGATCGGGGCCACCTGTTCGCTCTTCGGGTACGATGAAAAAATGTCGGCCTATCTCAAGAATACCACGCGTACCGATATCGCCGAACTGGCAGATGGCATCCGCGAACACCTGCGGCCCGACAGCGAAGTGTACAACGAACCTGAAAAATATTACGACCAGGTGATCGAACTGGACCTGTCTACGCTCGAGCCGCATGTCAATGGGCCGTTCACGCCCGACCTGGCCTGGCCGATCAGCAAGTTTGCTGACGCAGTGAAAACCAATAACTGGCCCGAAAAGCTGGAAGTAGCGCTCATCGGCTCCTGCACCAATTCTTCCTATGAAGATATTTCCCGCTCCGCATCCATCGCGAAGCAGGCCTCCGATAAGAAACTCAAGGTACAATCCGAGTTTACCATCACGCCCGGTTCCGAGCAGGTCCGTTTTACGATCGAGCGCGATGGACTGCTGAACACCTTCGAACATATTGGCGGCGTGGTACTCGCCAATGCCTGCGGGCCCTGTATCGGCCAGTGGGCGCGTCATATGGACGATCCCACCCGCAAGAACTCCATCATCACTTCTTTTAACCGGAATTTCGCCAAGCGAAATGACGGCAATGCCAGTACGCATGCATTTGTGGCCTCGCCCGAAATTGTAACTGCATTGGCGATCGCGGGTCATCTTTCCTTCAATCCCCTGGTGGATACGCTGAAGAACGAAGCTGGACAGGATGTAAAACTGGATGAGCCGACCGGCTTTGAATTACCACCCCGCGGCTTTGCCGTAGACGATCCCGGTTTTCAGCCGCCTGCAGCAGACGGCAGTAAAGTATCCGTGGCAGTAGACCCTAATTCCTCGCGCCTGCAGTTGCTGGCACCCTTCCCGGCCTGGGAAGGCACCGACATCAAAGGGCTTCGCCTGCTGATTAAGGCAAAAGGAAAATGCACGACCGATCATATTTCGATGGCAGGCCCCTGGCTGAAATTCCGGGGGCACCTCGATAACATTTCCAACAATATGCTGATCGGTGCGGTCAACTTTTTCAATGAAAAGACCGATTCCGTAAAGAACGAACTGACCGGCGAATACGGGCCCGTTCCTGCTACGCAGCGCGCGTACAAGGCAGCGAATGTAGGCACCATCGTGGTGGGCGATGAAAATTATGGGGAAGGCAGTTCCCGCGAACATGCGGCGATGGAACCGCGTCACCTGGGCGTTCGGGCCATCCTCGTAAAATCCTTTGCACGCATCCATGAGACCAACCTGAAAAAACAGGGTATGCTGGCGCTGACCTTCGCGGACAAGGATGATTACGAAAAGGTACAGGAGGACGATACGATCGATATCCTGGGCCTGACGGAATTCACACCGGGCAAGGCGGTAGCGGTGGCGCTTCACCATGCGGATGGCACTTCGGAGATCATACAGGCCAACCATACCTACAATGAACAGCAGATTGAATGGTTCAAGGCGGGCGCGGCACTGAATATCATCCGTAAACAGGCGCTTTCCGAAAAACATCCATCCGTTAAGTAGATTTACCTGCCTAAGGCAGATCTAACTCACACATTATCCATATGCAGCGCATCAAGACAGCTCTTCTTTCCTATGGTATGTCGGGACGGGTATTCCACGCTCCTTTCATACACATGCATCCGGGCTTTGAACTGGTGGGCGCCTGGGAACGCAGCAAGAAGCTGATCCAGGAGGCTTATCCCGGCGTAAAAAGTTATGCATCGATGGAAGAACTGCTGGCCGATGATGTGGACCTCGTGATCGTCAATACGCCTAGTTATACGCATTACGAGTATGCCAAAAAAGCATTACTGGAAGGGAAACATCTAATTATTGAAAAGCCGCTAACTACCACCGCCGCAGAGGGAGAGGAACTGAAAAAGATAGCGGCAGAAAAAGGGAAGCTCATCTTCCCCTACCAGAACCGCCGCTGGAACAGCGACTACCTGACGGTAAAAAAAGTGCTCGACGAAAAACTGCTGGGCGATATCGTAGAAGCAGAGATCCGCTACGATCGCTTTAACGCCACCCTCAGCTACAAGCTGCACAAGGAAACACCCGGACCCGGCGCCGGCATCGTTTATGATCTTTCTCCACACCTGATAGACCAGGCACTGCAATTATTTGGCTGGCCCACGGATGTATTTGCCGACATCATGATCACGCGCCCCGATTCAAAAGTGGACGACTACTTTGAAATATTATTGTACTACCCTACGCTGCGTGTTCGCCTCAAGGCCGGTTATTTCGTTCGGGAAGCACCTGCAGGATACAGCCTGTTCGGCACCAAAGGCACGTTCCTGAAAAGCCGCGCCGATGTGCAGGAAGATGACCTGCTCGCAGGTAAGAAACCCGATATGCCCAACTGGGGTATTGAGCCTGTTTCCGCACAGGGATTGCTGCATACGGAAAAAGATGGCAAGGTAATCCGTGAAAAGATCCCGACGGAGAAAGGAGACTATATGCAATATTTCGATGGGGTGTACAAGACATTGACGCAAGGCGCACCGCTGCCGGTTAATGTAGACCAGGCTACGGATGTGATACGGATTATTGAAGCGGCGTTTTTGAGCAGTAAAGAAGGGCGAGTGGTGTCGGTGAAGAGATAATACAAGAAGGGTGCTTTACGCTATTATAGAGTGGTAGAATACTCCGGGTCGCGCCTGGCGCGGGTGTTCCGATCCGCTGAATTTCAACCATCACAAAAATAAACAAATAAGGATCGGGTCACCCGTGTCTATTAGTGGCCCGGTCTGTGACCGGGGTTTCATTCCTGCTTTTATAAAATTACAGGGACAATAGCTATAAATAGCAATGCAGTCGAATAATCACTCCACAATAAACTGATAAAACGCAGGAAACGCCTGCCTCCAATACTTCTCATTGTGCTGCCCGAGCGGGAACACGGTACTCAATATCTGGATATTGGACCTCTTACTCAGCAAGTCCTCCATTTTTTCCATATCGCTCACCATCGTGGCGCTCTCCTTGGAACCTGCATAGAAATAGATCTTCACCGGGCTCACGGTCCTGAATTTGGCGGCTTCATCGAACATCTGCGGAGCGATCCATAGTGAAGGTGAGAACACCCCGGCTCCGCCGAATACCTGCGGGTACTGCATGATCGCGTACAGGCTGATCAGTCCGCCCATACTGCTGCCCGCCGTGTATGTATATTCAGGTCCTTTCTTTGTTTTGTATTTCCCATCGATATATGGCTTGAGTGTGTGTACCAGGAAGTCGACGTATTGAATTCCTTCTCCTTTGCCATATTTGTCCTGGTCATAAGGATCGTATTCGTTCATGCGGTGTGCACCGCCATTATCGATCCCGACCACGATGCATTCTTTTCCCGTTCTCTGCATGCTGTCGAGCGCTTCATCCACGCCCCACTCTTCGGCAAAGGCAGTTTGCTCGTTGAACAGGTTCTGCCCATCCTCCATATACAATACCGGGTATGTTTTGGAAGAGGCGGCGTACCCTTTGGGAAGGTATACCCAGATGCGCCGGGTTCGGTTCAATTGTGGTATAGCAAAAGCGGTATCCATGATGCGTACCTGCGGACTGGCCGTATAGCGTTTGGGATGTTCGGGGTAATCGTCTTTCCAGCCCACGATCTTACACTCCAGTACCGCGTCACCATTCACTTCCAGGGTTCGGTCGGCAATGTCGCGGCCATCTGCTGCGCATTCCACCCGCTCGAAACTGCCGCGGGTGAACTTGAAGGCATAAGTGCCTGAAGGAATATCCTTGATCACTACACCCTGGCGTCCACCGCCAAAAGGTTTTAGGCGATACTGTTCATCCTTCGGGTTCCAGTTATTGAAATTGCCCGCGACATAGATCGCGTCGCCCTGGCGGGTAGCCACATCGGTCACTACCAATCGCACGGCATTCTGCGCCTGCGCAGACGCTGCGAACATCAGTGCAAATACAATTGCCTTTTTCATATGGGTTGAATGGATAAAACTGCAGACTTATGAAGGATCAATCCAGCACTTCCACATCCGGCGGATACTTTCCTTTATTGAACACGAACAGGTTATCGGGCAGCGATGCATTGGTATTGAGATTGCTGATCAGCAACTCAGTAGTATTATTTCCCTTGTCCGTAATCACGGCGCGGGTGATCATGTTTTTGGTTTTGTCGATGAAAAGATCGGCCTTCTGGAAATTCTTCCGCGAATCGGCAGGGATCATTTCTATCTGGCAGATATTGCCTTTCGTGGCAACGAGCCTGTATTTAAAATCGCTTTCGTAAGCGCCTGTCAGCAGTTTCTGCGGGTTGAGAGAAGAACCATTGTCCTCTGCTGAGGCTACCGTAATCGTCTTGTTGGCGGCATCATAGGTATACACCTTGCTGCCATCATTGATGATCTCCGTACCTCCCTTTTTCAACAGGTAGCGGTTCCCCTTCATGGAGAGGGTACCGGTCTGGCTGCCCTTTTCCTTCCCTTTCGAGGTGGCGGCCTTCAGCGTGATACTGGCCGTGATCCCTTTCGAGGCCCTTACCTTGGCGCTTACGCCATCCAGCACTTTTTTGGCGCCGGCATCATTCTGGGCACTGATCCGGGTACAGGTAAAGCAGGCGGCGGCAAACAGGAACAGGTAGGCTTTTTTCATTATGAACATTAATCGTGCAAAATAGGATTTAACGGTCAGACAGACTCTATCAAAAACAACTTGTTTAAAGGGAAAACAGACTTCCAGGTTAAAGTGTTTGCAAAAATTCTGCCAGCTCGGTCTCTGTTTTGTACCTCACTTCCCTGGCCTTGCTGCCCATATTCGGCCCTACGATACCCGCCTGCTCGAGCTGGTCCATCAGCCGGCCAGCCCTGTTATAGCCGAGCTTCATTCTTCTCTGTATCAGCGAAGTAGAGCCCATCTGGTTGGCCACGATCAGCCTGGCGGCGTCGCCAAACAGCGGATCGCGGTCGCCGCTGTCGAAATCCCTGCCCTCCGCTTCTTTTTCATCTACATATTCCGGCAGCAGGAATGCTTCCGGGTAGCCCTGCTGGTCGTGGATGAATGCGCAGATCCGGTCCACTTCAGGCGTATCTACGAACGCACATTGCAGGCGCGTCACTTCACCGTTATAGCTGATCAGCATGTCGCCCTTCCCTATCAGTTGCTCGGCACCGCCCGTGTCGAGGATGGTGCGGCTGTCGATCTTGCTCGATACCTTGAACGCAATACGGGCAGGAAAATTCGCTTTGATGGTACCGGTGATGATGTTCACCGACGGCCGCTGTGTCGCGATGATCAGGTGAATGCCCACAGCACGCGCTAGTTGCGCCAGCCGAGCGATCGGCATTTCCACTTCCTTGCCTGCCGTCATGATCAGGTCGGCAAACTCATCCACCACCAGGACGATGAACGGAAGGTATTGGTGCCCTTTCTGAGGGTTCAGCTTGCGCGATGTGAACTTCTCGTTGTACTCGCGGATATTGCGGCATCCCGCTTCCTTGAGCTGGTCGTAGCGGTTGTCCATCTCGATGCAAAGTGCATTGAGCGTGTGGATCACTTTTTTGGTATCGGTGATGATGGCATCTTCCTCTCCCGGCAGTTTCGCCAGGAAATGCTTTTCAATCACCCGGTAAATGCTCAGTTCCACTTTTTTGGGATCTACGAGTACAAATTTCAGTTGTGATGGATGCTTTTTGTACAGCAGCGACACGAGGAGCGTGTTGATCCCGACAGATTTTCCCTGGCCGGTAGCGCCGGCCATCAGCAGGTGTGGCATGGCGGCGAGGTCCACGATAAAATTTTCGTTGTCGATCTTCTTGCCAATCGCTATCGGCAGCGAGAACGCATTGTTCTGGAACTTTTCGGAAGCGAGCAATGTCTTCATGCTGACCACCGTTTTGCGCACATTCGGTACTTCGATACCGATGGTGCCCTTGCCGGGTATGGGTGCAATGATGCGGATGCCCAACGCAGCGAGACTAAGCGCAATATCGTCTTCCAGGTTCTTGATCCGGCTGATGCGAACACCGGGCGCCGGTACAATCTCGTACAGGGTAACGGTGGGTCCCACCGTAGCGGCAATGCGCTGGATGGCGATATCGTAATTTTTCAGCGTAGCGATGATCTGGTTCTTGTTGGTTTCCAGTTCAGCGGGATCGTGAACGATCTTCTCGCTGCCATGCGTCTCGAGCAGGTTGAGCCCGGGATATTTATAGTTGCGGAGGTCCAGCGTGGTATCGTATTTCTCCGGTGACGGTTTGGTAACAGGCACATTCTTCTCGCTCTTCACATCTTTTATTTCCAGTTCCACCCCTTCTCCTTCGGGTGGCGCCGGTACCGGCGCGGGCTGCAGGATGGTAACCGGCGGTACTATGGATGCCACGGGAATTTCCAGTTCTTCGGGCGCTTCTTTTTCTTCATCTACTTCTTTTTCTTCGAGGCCAATCTCCTCCACAGCAGTTGCAGCCGGCATCACCACCGTTACGGCGCCGTGATCGTTCTTCAGTTTGTTCTGGCTGATGGGCACCACGGGCAATTCTTCAGCAGGTGCATTCCCATCTTCTTCCCAGCTCTGGTATACGGGTATTTCATCTTCGCCCCGGAATGAATCATCGATGAACAAGGCCGACTCAGGCTCTTTTGGCTTTCGCACCGGCAAGCGGAAAACAGGATTGAACCGCCAGATCACATAGGCAAAAACGATCACGAGCAGCAAAGCGCCCGTACCCACATTTCCGATCCATCGCACAGACCATTCGTTCAACAGCTCTCCCACGGCGCCACCCCAGCTGAACTCACTGCCCCGGGTAACAAAAGACATGGCCATGCTCAACACCACGAGGCCCACGATCACATAGCGCAGGTTGCGACCCAGCGAAAACAGTTTTTTCTCGAGCAGGAGGTTCACACCCAGCACGAACAGCGTGGTACAGAACAGGTAGGCTACGATGCCGAACCCGTAGAACATAAAGAGATGGGCGATATAGGCGCCGAGTACGCCAAGGAGGTTGCTTACTTTTTCATCGGAGGTGAATATCCGCCAGCCGAACTGGTGTACTTTATCCTGGTCTTCCTGCCAGGTAAACAAATACGAAGTGAAGGCAACGAACAGGAACAGGGCAAACAGCAGGCTGACCGCTCCTATTATTTTGGTCGTGCGTTCGTCCCGTACCACTTCCGTCACCGATACTTCCACCTCTTTGTCCGGGGCAAGCGCCTCGGGATCAGGAGGTGGCGGCGTTTTCTTCCGTAAAGTATTCGCCATGAAAACAAATATAAGCGATGCGCCCGTGGAGACCGGAGATTGGAGGGGTATGTGGATTACTTCCGCCGATTTCGCGGGGTCGGCAAGTGTAGGTGGATAACTCGTTCTGTAGCACCTAGTTCAACCGGTAGGCAACCACCGACTTCCCCGAGAAGGTGGGCACGTATACGATCCGCCGGGCCGGGTCATAACCGATATCGGCTGTCTTTCTCCGGGTGGTATGGGTATCCAGCAATACTTCTTTCGTGCCGTCTGCGTGCACATAGTACACCCAGCCTTCCCAGGCGGTTACGAGGAAATCCCCATTGCCGATGGGTTCGATCCCATCGCCGCCGTGTTCCAGTACGCAAATTTTTGACGGCTTGCCGCCTGACTCTGACACATACCGATGATTCATTCCGTCGCCCGTGAGAATGTATAATTTTTTCCCGATGGACTTGATCCCGTTGGCGCCCACGAGGTTATCCAGGTATTGAATCGAGCTGCCGCCATTCACCTGGAAAACACAGTTCTTTTTTGTATCCGTTACATACACGGTTCCGTCTGCCGCTATCGTTACATCGTTCAATCCCGCCGCGCCATTGACCTTTATTTTGTTCAGGATCCTGTTGCCGCTGATGCTGATCACCACCAGCTCACTCATATCCGCTACGTATAGCAGGTCAACGTTCCTGGCGAGTCCTTTTGGCGCATTCAGACCGGTGATCCAGCTTGTGCTCAGGATCTTTCCGGTTCTTGTAAGCTTGCCCACTTCGCCTTTACCATCGATACCCCAGGGCTCACCATCGATGAGCGAAACATACATCACGTCTTTTTCAGGTAACACCGATTCCGGAATGTTCAGGAGAGTGTCTGTCTCCCAGAGCCGGGTGAGCTTGTGCTGCGCGTGCGATGCGGCAACTGTGAATACGGCGATGGATAACAGGATGGATTTGATAGAACGCGTCATGGGGCGTGGATGATGAAGACATGAAAGATTTCCTGAGCATGCGGCTGGCTGAGAGAGAAAAATATTATTCGCTGGCGGCATACCGGCTACGAGGTGCCGAAATAACCGATGAGGCGCTGCTGCAATGTTGCACACAGGGTAAATCATACGTATGAACAGATCCTTTATCATAACCGCATCTTTAGTGGGTGCTCTCTCCGTGATCTTCGGTGCGTTCGGAGCACATAGTCTCAGGACAATTGCCGCGCCGCAGGACCTGGAAGTTT
>Ga0206954_1129_pt2 | contig 18261 bp, 12 predicted proteins | sample Alteio_BWOrgHeat_37_FD_153250 | JGI IMG/M metagenome (GOLD analysis project Ga0206954, IMG submission 153250) | Enriched cells from forest soil in Barre Woods Harvard Forest LTER site, Petersham, Massachusetts, United States -... | ecosystem: Environmental > Terrestrial > Soil > Temperate forest >...
GGTTAGTGCCGACGCCGTACATGGTGTGGAGGCGGCCGTTGAAGTAGCGGGCGAGTTCGAGGACTTTGGGGATGTCGAGGCCGTCGCTGAAGACGCCGGATTTGACGCGTGGGTCGACGCCCATTTTTTTGTAGTGGTCGATAAGGGCGTCGCCCCACTCTTTGGGGTCGCCGGAGTCGTGGCGGGCGCCGTCGTAGGCTTTGCTGAAGAGCTTGTCGAAGTCGGCGAGGAATGCCCTCATACCAACGACGTCGCTGAGGGCGATGCCGAGGTCGCCGCGGTATTCCTGCATCCAGGTCTCCAGGGCGTACGCTTGGAATTCGGGGAGCGGGGCGAAGACCTGGCAGGCCTGCAGATATTCGTGCGCCATAGTGCCGTAGGGTTTGAGCCCGAGATCTTTGCAGGCGAGGACGTTGCTGGTGCCGATGAGAGCCTGGGGCGCATCGCTCTTGAGAGTCTCGATCACCGTTCGCTGCCATTCGCGGCTGTAGCGCCGTCGCGTGCCGAACTCGATGAGGTTGATCTTTGGCGCCACCTCTCCAGAGGGAGAAGCGGTTCGAAGTAGCTCGATCTTTTCGCGTAGTCGTTCGTGGCCGACGGGGTCGTTGTCCGGGGCGTTCGGTTGGGTGTGGCGAAAGTAGACTTCGTTGATGATGGCGAGCAATGGCACTTCGAAGAGGATGGTCTGGTACCAGTTGCCGCGGATGAATAGTTCGAAGCCGTTCGCGGTCGAGATGGTGACCTGATCGTGGCGTAGGCGAAGGTTCTTGAGCGCGTCGACGTAGCTGGGATTCAGGAAGCGGATGCCGCGGAGGAAGCCGATCTCGTCGTCCGTAAACGTCAAGGAAGAGTACGCCTCGATCTCTGCGCGGATTTCGTCGGCGTAGGGCGGCAGGTCGATGTCGGCGTTGCGGCAGGCGAAAGTGTACTCGACCTCGGTGAACGGGAACTTGTGAAAGACCACCTGCTGCATGGTGAACTTGTACAGGTCGGTGTCGAGTAGGGATTGGATGATCATTGCGTTATTCCTGGCGTGCCGGCTAACACGGTCCTAGCCAGCGAGCTCAGGCTTTCGTGGATAATCAGTTCGGGCCTGGCGAGTCCCGTCTGTAATTTGATGTCGGCACGTCGCGGATAGTTAGGGTGGGCGCCAATGAACAGCGGTGTCGGTGTCATCGACCACGCTCCCAGTTCGTAGAGGGCGATCGGGCATATGGATTCCGCCGGGAACCAGAACAGGATTGCCGATGCCTTTCGAAGATTCCGGAACTCCCATTCGACCTGTGCGTGCGAGCGGGCGTGGTCGGTCCAGTCTATTTCGACGATGCCCGCGCGTCTCGGGTTGAGGAGTGTCAGGCCGCTGCCGTCGAGCAGGGTTCGCATTTCCTGCTGCCAATCCGGGCAGCTGGTGATGCCTCCGGCCAAGAACAGCGATGGGCCGAGGCCGTAGTATTCATCCGGGCATTCAACATAATCCGTCACTTGAGGAACTCCGTGGTGGTCGAGAGGCGCGCCCCGCGGTCGACCATGTCCTGAATGAGCTCCGATTGGAGCGGCTCGAAGCCCTTGACCGGGCTCATCGCATCTGTGAGGAGGACGAGTCGTTTGAGGTGTTTGTCGTGCCCGAACTGGGTGGCGAGGTCGCGCACGGTGTTGGCGACGCAGTGGCTTCCGGCTTCACCCGCGATGACGACGGTGTCGGCGCTAAAGAGGGCGTCGATGAGTTCGCGGTTTAGCATGGTCGACGGATCTTTCGGATCTGGCACCTCCGCCTGGATCGCGCTGTAGTGCTCGGTTAGAATGTTTGAGCCTTTTTCCACGTAGTTCACCACGGCGAATCGTTTCTCCCACTCAATCAGGGCGGCGTGTAGCTCGGGCATGACGGCATGCCCGCTGCTGCCGATGAGGCAGTGGTACGGCCAGATGCACAGGCTGTAGCGCCCGCTGGCCTCGACGGCGCGGACGTAGGTGAGGGCTCGCGCCTGGTAGGATGGGTTGGTAGCTGACCAATTGCCGCTCTCGACATCGGCGCGGCTGATGATGGTGAAGGGCGACGGGTGTTCGCCTGCGGCATTCTTCCAGAAGATGGGGTGGGCGATGTGGACGTAGTGGTGGGTGTCGAGTGTGACGTGGATGGCGTCGAGGCTGGGGCCAATGCGCTGGATCATATGGGCGAGCCGGCTCATGTCGGCCTCAGCGCCGTCGACGTAGAGTGCGCCGGAGATTGGGTCGCAGAAGTCGACTTGCGGGTCGACGATAAATAGCTCGGTACGCATGCTCTTTCTCCGATTGTCCAACGCTACGTTTTAATGCGGCGGTGCGGTCCATCGCGGGCCGACCGTCGCGCCAGGAAGCGTTTTTGAATAGCCTTCGCGATACAATGCGCTTTGTTCGGCCCCCTGCGCTGGAGATTGGTTGCCGATGGCACCGGACCGATTGTATGATAGCACAATTGATATATTGTTTATTACACACTAAATATTAACATAGATCAAGCAACAAGCCTCCGGTGAACGGTTTGCAAAGTCCGGAGGCTTGTTGCTTGATCTTGTCCGCTACGAGCGCATGTAGGAGGAATGCTCTTCTTGACGTCGTGAACTCCAGCGTCCGGGTTTGCCCCACACGAGGGCGGCGCGTGGTGTCGCGGTCCGGTCGTTGCGGACGTTAGCCGTTGCTTGGGCGAGTAGGCTTTCGATCGACCGATTCCCCGAAACAGGCTCGCAGTCCTGGATCGTGTCCATGCGCTTGCCGTTGCAGTAGGCGGCTTTGAGGCAAACGATGCGTCGATAGTCGGCGGCCTCACGGAAGGGGTAGTAGAGGTACTGGCGGCGAACGTAGGAACCGGTGTCGACATTGAACTCGGATCCCAGTTCGACCACCACGATAATGACGTCGCGATAGTTCGGGTTGACGCTCATCTGCACGGCGGCGTTCTGAACCTGGATCAGGTCAGTCTGGTCGGGCAGACGGGTGTCGGGCACGACCCCCAGGATTTCGAATACTTTCTTCAATACTGTCTTCACGCTCGTACCTCCCAGCGCCTTGCGCTAACTGCGTCCCAATAAGTGTTCCGGGAGTATTGTAGAGCGAAAACGTGATTTGTTCCGTGACATTGATCACGTCGCAGTGTGATCGATGTCACAGTAGCAGCAGTACAACTGCTTGAGTGCTTGCGTAATCGCTTGCGCGAGAATTTATACAGAGCCTTCCCAAGGCGAGAGTCGACCGCCGCGCCAAGGTGCGGTGCCTTATGCCAAAGCTCGGCTTCTCTTGAGGTCGCTACCGCTCACTTTTTAGAAACCGTCTACGAGGAGCTCGAGTTGTGCGGATACGCTGGGAGGGAAATTTGCTGCTGCCGATGAAACTACCGGCACGGCTGGCGGAAAGGAGCTATCAATATATGGCTGATGGTTGCGGCGGATCCGTTTGCGGCGACGAAGATTGCCCGTGTCCCCTCTGTCATGGAGACCCGGAAGAATGGCTAAAGCCAAATCACGGTGGAATCCCCGTCAGAGGGTCAGACGGATTTCCTACAGGCGAAACCGAATGCACTAATTGTGGCGAAATAAGCTAGGATAGAAGCTCGATCTTCCCAATTGCGGGGTGGGTCGGGCTTTTCAACGGCTGACCGGACTAGCCTAGCTTGCCGCCTTCGTTTTCATGTCATAATACTGTTGAGGCAGTGCCGCCGCTCGAAGAAAGCGGTATTGCCAATGTCCTCACAAAAACTCTTTGTTATTTGCGGGCTGAGCAGGCTGTCGGCGCGTGTCGCCCGATCGCTGCTCTCTGCGGGCCATAGGGTCACCGTCGTTATGTATGACGGAGACAAAACTTCCCTTCGAATGATTTTGCCGCCCGAGGCCAAGGTCCTCACGGCGACGGCGGAGAATGCGGCGTCGATATTGGCGGAGGCTGAGCTCGATCACGCCGCGTGTATGCTGGCGCTTTCCGAGGATGATATCGCAAACCTGCGGTCGACGGTGAGCGCGCGCAGCATCGTTCCCCTCGTGTCGGTGGTGATGCGGGCGTTCGATCCTCAGCTCGCGGAACAGTTCGAGAAAGGCTTCGGGGTTCGTCGAGCGTACAGCGTTTCGGCGCTCGCGGCGCCGGCGTTCATCGCATCGGCGGCCGGCGCGGAGATGGTCGACAGCTTGCGGCTCGGTGGCGACGTGGTGCCGTTCTGTCGGATAAAGGTCGCAGCCCAATCACCTCTTGTCGGCAAAACTCCGGACGATATCGAGGTCGAGCACAGCGTGACGATGATTTCCGTTAAGCGTCAAAACGGAGAATGGAGCCGGCATGAGCGTGATGCTTCTTTTTCGTCCTCGACCAAGGCACAGACGAACTCCTTCAGCGCGCGGCAGGCGTTCGGTGTGAAGGCGGCGTCGGAGGAAGAGATCAAGCGACTTCTCAAACCCGGCGACGAGATACTGTTCGCGGGCACTCCTCACGATACTCTGACGCTTTGCATCCATGCCGCTGGCTGGTATCGAACCCGTGCGGTGACTCTCTCAGGCCACGGCCGCGGATCGGCTGTGGCGGCCACGGTCAAGAAGCGGCCCGTCTCGGGGGCTCGCAAGAGTCAGACCTACCTCCCCATCATGATGGCGGTCCTGATGCTGTTCGCCGCGATTTCGACGGTCGTCTTTGCGTACCAGCTCAATCTCTCGTTTGTCGACGCGATCTACTTTACGGTCACGACGATGGTCACTATCGGCGATCCCAATGTCGACATGGGACACGCGCCGGCGTGGTTGAAGTTGTACCAATGCCTGGTGATGCTGAATGGCGGGGCGCTGCTGGGAGTCAGCTTTTCCTACTTGGCGTCGCTGGCGACCGCGGAACGGCTGGAAGTGACAATGGCGCGGCAAGCGGAGCGGATGCGGGGCCATATTATCGTCGTTGGTCTGGGCAACGTTGGGTACCGGGTGACGCAGGCGATGTCCGATCTGGGACTGGACATGGTTGTTGTGGACCTGGCGCCGCCGCCTCAGTTCTTCGACTCGATCTCGCGGCGCGCGCCGGTGATCACGGGCGACGCACGGATGTCGGACTTCCTGAACCGCATCGCGATCACGGAGGCACAGGCGATGATCGCTTGTACCTCAAACGACGTCGCCAATGTCGAGACGTGCCTGCATGCGCGTCGAATGAACCCTAAGATCCGCACGGTTGCCCGCGTGTTCGACAACCATATCGTGGGCACTGTGGCGTCGGCGTTTGCCATCGACTGTGTCCTGAGCGCGACGAGCATTGCGGAGAGCGCGTTCGTGATTGCGGCGAGCGACCCCGCGGCCGTTCTGCACATGAAGGTTGGCGCCCTGGAACTGTCGGCGGCGAGGTATCGGGCGAGAACACGGATCGTCAACGCGGACATTCGGCTGTGGCAAAGCTACGGCGTTGTCCTGACCGCGTTCCATTCGGAGAAGGGGCGCACGACGGCGTCGTTGACCGATGAGATGACGTATGAGACCATCGCTGTCGGCCCGGACGATGTCATTCGCAAGCTTCTGGCGCACGAAATTGTCGCTGTGGGGTGATGGGATATGGCGAGAAAAGGCCGGGATGGTGTGACCCATCCCGGCCCTTCTCAGGTAGGAGAGGACTGAGCTAGCACGTGGCTATGGCTGTCCAGAGAGAAACGGCGTCGGCCGGATCCCAGCTCGACTGCGACGTGTGCGCGGTGATGCACTTATATTCCTTGCCGTTGTAGGTGACCAGGTTGCCTACCGCGTAGGCGACGCTGTTCGGGTTCCACGCCGCGATGCCTGTACAGCCTGTGGCGGCGGAGGTGGTGACGTTGAGGGCAGCGCTTGACGGGCCGGTCCCGAATGCGTCGAAGGCGCCGACCGTGAAGCTGTATGTCGTCGATGGGCTCAGGCCGGTGACGGCGAAGGTAGTGCCGCTGCTGACTACGGTGATCAAGGTCCCGTTCTGGAAGACCTTGTAGCCGCTAATTCCGCAATTGGCCGGCGGGGTTACCGCGCCCCAGCTCAGGTTTGTGCTGGTGCTGGTGGTGCCGCTCGCCGCGAGGCCTGTCGGAGCGACCGGGGCGACGGAGCACCCAGCGGCAGTAGTGGTGACGCTGAGGGCCGCGCTCTGGCTGCCGGTGCCATTGGCATCGGTGGCGGCGACGGTGAAGCTATAGGTGGTCGACGCTGTCAGGCCGGTGACGGAGAATGTGGTCCCGGTCGCCGTTCCGATTGAAGTGCCGTTCTTGTAGACGGTGTAGCCGCTGATCGAGCAGCCGGAGGGCGGCGTCACGGCGGTCCATGAGAGGCTGGTCGCGGTGCTGGACGTGCTCGATGCGGCCAGACCGGTGGGAGCGGCGGGGTTCGCCGAGCAGGTCGCGCCGCCGGGGGTCACTTCGATACCGGCGACGAGGACGTTGTTGACGACCGTGGTGAAGGCGATCACGATCTGGCCGCTGGTGTTGGCGGTGGCGGTGAAGCTCTGGGCATTGGCGATGAACTCGCCTCCGGCCGCGGCGAAGATGTCAAAGTTGGTCAGGACCTGGGTGCCATTAATGGACACGTTGAAGGTGCGTTGTCCAGCAGCCGTTGCGGCGTACTCGCAGAAGTCGAGGCGGACGGTGTAGGATGAGCCGGCGGTGAGACCGGGGATCGTGTAGGTGCAGGTGCTCTTGCGGCCATGCTGATAGACCGCTGCCGGAGCGGGGTTGATGACCTTTGATGTGTTGATGGCGGTGGTGGTGCCACTCGACACGGCGCCGCCGCTGAAGTCGGTATCGGCGACGAAGGTGCCGACGGCCGAGTTGCCGCAGGCGATCTGGATGCCGCCGCCGCTGGACGTAGTGGTGACACTCACAGCCGAACTCTGGCCGCTCGTTCCGACCGAGTCGGTGGCGGCAACCGTGAAGCTGTAAGTCGTCCCGGCGGTGAGGCCGGTGATGTTGAAGTTCGTCGAGGTCGATGTACCCATTGACACGCCGTTTTTAAAGATCGTGTAGCTGCTGATCGAGCAGTTGGCCGGCGGGGTGACCGCGGTCCAGCTCAGGTTGGTCGTGGTGGTCGTCGTTCCGCTAGCGACCAATCCCGTCGGCGCGGTCGGCGACGCGGAGCAGCTTGCAACCCCGGTCGTTACGCTGACGGCGCTGGTCTGGCTGCCGGTGCCGAAGCTGTCGACGGCGGCGACGGTGAAGCTGTAGGTGGTCGAGGGCGACAGGCCGGTGACCGCGAAGGTCGTACCGGTCGCGGTTCCGATGGAGACACCGGCCTTGTAGACTATGTAGCCGCTGATGGTGCAGTTCGCCGGCGCAGTGACGGCGTTCCAGGCGAGGTTCGTCGTGGTGGTCGTCGTGCCTGACGCGGCGAGGCCGGTTGGCGCCGACGGGGAGGCGGAGCAGGTTGCGCCGGTGGTCGATCCGGTCGAGGAGCCGCCATTCATGCCGGCAGCCTTGGCCATCGCCGCGAAGGCATACCCGTTCGCGGCATCCAGATTGGCATCCCAGATGGTGACGCCGCCCGCGTTCGAGTACGGTCCGCCGAGGAGATGGTAGGCGCCGCCGTAGGAGGTACCGTGCGCCAGGTAGTTCCAGGCCTGGCCGGTGACTGCGGCGCTGTCGACATTGACCTCGACACCGATCGACACCTGGTTCGGGTTGACGCCGGTGAAGTGCTGGCCGCCGCTGATGGTAAAGCCATGGATGAGAAGCTCGGCCATGGCGACTTCGAAGTCCGCGGTTGCTTCACCGTAGGAGGCGCCGTCGGCGCCGACCATGTTGCCGGAGTTGTAGTCCTGGACGGTGATAATGTTGACGATGTCGCGGTTGGCCTCGATGATCGGGAGGTGATTGCCCCAGTATCCGCCCCACGACGTGATGGCGTCGACGTACGCGGTCTGCGGGACCATCGAGATCAGGAAGTTGGAGCCGAAGTGGTTGTGGATCTGGCGCAGCGCGTTGATCATGTTGATGAGATCGGGTGTCTGCGGGTTGGTCACGCTGTCGCCGGGATTGACGGTGACGGCGGTGTTCTCGAGATCGAGGTCGATGCCGTCGAAGCCGTAGGTGGTCACGAGGCTCTCGACACTGCTGACGAAAGTGTTGACGTCGGCGGTGGTCTTCAGGGTGATGTCCGGGGAGGTCGCGCCGCCGATGGATAAGATGACTTTAACGCCCTTGGCCTTTGCCGCGGCGATGTCGGATGCCGCACTGGTCAGCGGGTTGGTGGTCGACGGCTGCCACATGAAGATCGAGGCTCCGTCGGTGCCGCTACCGACGCCGAAGCAGTAGAAGAGGACTTTATATTGCGGGTCCATGTTCTGGATCTGGATAGTGCCCCAGTTCTCCCAGTAGCCCATCAGGGTATTGGTGACGCCGACGGTCGCCGCGGGCGGGATCGTGCCGGAGTCGATGTTGCAGGGGAAGGCGGGAATCCACGGCGCCCCTGACCCTACCTGGCCACTGTTGGTGGCTGGTGAGGAGTTGCTGCTGCTGTAGTTGGCGAGGTAGTTCTCGTTGTTCAGGCTGACCTGGTTTCCGCCGACGTAGCTGGTGGCTGAATTCCAGGCGGGGTAACAGGCGACGTTAGCGGCGCGCGCCGACGTCGAGAGGGCGAATGCGCTTGCGGCGAGCGCCAGCATCGCGGCCGGTTTCAGCCATCGCCTGAGCAATGACCTCGACAATAGGGACGGGCTTCCAGACATTTTTACAAATCCTCCTGGCGCCGAATGGATTCGGAGCGCACGAACTTTTGGAATATGGCCGCCGACGGCATCGGCCGAGGCGGTAGAACTCGTACATGAGGTAAGGAGATATATATTCGACGAGCTTCGGCGCTCTTGTCTTGCAACGCTTGAAACGGACACGAAACCGGTTAGATGACGGCATGACTCACGCGCAGTTCGATGAGCCGTTCTGTTCTTGGCAATTATAGCATCGGTATTCAGGATGTCAAGCAAGGGCGAATGGTGTATAGTTCACCGTTAAATTAGCTCCGCACATGTGGGGTAAGTGGGAGAAATTTGGGACAACCATTTAAGGCATAGCTATGCCGAAACCGGTTAGTTGCAAGATGCCTGGGCAAAAATAGTACAAAACGTATCAAAAACCGTATATTTGACTCGAAGTCGCTAGTGCATTCGGGGGTAGAGCTCGGCGTAAGACGGGCTAGGCCCGCCGCAAGTCACTTACACGATCTCTGAAACTCTTCCGCGACATCAAGTCGTATTGCTAAGCGGCGTCGCTTGGGTATAATGATCCTTGCTTCGGCCTGCGAGCCGTAAATTTGAACGTTTCTGCACCGTAAACGTGGAAGAGAGTGAGAATGTCAGCAATCGCTGTGGTTGGGGTCAATTGGGGAGATGAAGGTAAAGGCCGCATTGTGGATTACCTCGCTAAGGATGCTGACTATGTAGTCAGGTACCAAGGCGGAAACAACGCCGGACACACCGTAGTCAATCAGCACGGTACATTCAAACTTCATCTGATTCCCTCTGGCGTCTTCTACGCCTCTACCTCTAACATTCTTGGCCCTGGAACCGTTATTGATCTCGAAGCTTTGTGCGACGAGTTGGATCAATTGCGCTCTCGTGGCATCGAGTTATCGAATTTTTGGGTCTCCGATCGCGCCACTATCTGCCTGCCATATCATCGACAAGAAGATGTTTGGGAAGAGGGTCGTCTTGGTGACCAGGCATTTGGCTCGACAAGGCGGGGGATTGCTCCTGCCTACAGTGATCGATATCTAAAAAAGGCAATTCAGGTGGGCGAGCTCCTTTACCCCGACTTGTTGAAGCCCCGGGTGAAGGAGATAGTTGCGTGGAAGAACCTCGCCGTAAAGGGCATCACCGGCCGTGAGGATAACGTCGACTTTGATGAGACCTGGAACTGGCTAACCACGTATGGAGAAAAGGTCAAGCCTCTCATCAGGGACACGGTAACATTGCTGAAGGATACCGCCGGCAAGAATGTTGTGTTTGAGGCACAGCTTGGCGCTTTGCGAGACATATATTTTGGCATATATCCCTTTACGTCGTCGTCGTCGTCACTTGCCTCGTTTGCTCAAGTGGGAGCCGGGGCATTCAATCAATCCGTCGATCGGGTGATTGGAGTTGTAAAGGCCTTCTCGACCGTGATTGGAGCCGGGGCCTTTGTGACGGAAATGGATGACGAGGCGCAGGTGACGCAGCTAAGAGAAGTGGCCAACGAATACGGCGCAGCCACGGGGCGCCCGAGACGTATTGGTCATTTCGATGCCGTTGCTTCCCGTTATGGTGCCTTTGTACAGGGATCAACTGAATTGGCGTTGACGAAACTTGACTCTCTGAGTGGTCAAAATTCGCTTAAGATTTGCACTCGGTATATTCATAATGATCAGGCTATAGACCAATTCCCCCTCTATTCCGTTCTTCAGCATTGCGAGCCGGAGTATATCGAGATGCCGGGCTGGCAGGACGACATTAGTGGAATTAGGGATTTCAATGCTCTGCCCATTACTGCTCAGAATTATGTACTTAAGATAGAGCAGCTTGTCGAAAAGCCCATTAAATATGTGTCTGTCGGACCTGAGCGGGATCAGATAATCGTTAGGTAGTCGGCCAAACCGGTTTCTTGCCTTTACGATGCCCACGGATTAATGCGAGTTTGCATTCTTTCCCACTGTCGCAGGATTACCTCGATTGCCTCCGGGACCACCCGCCTGGTGTGGATTTTTGCGTACGTGATGGCGTTACTCGCAAGCGACTGACGCCATACTCCGCGGCAATATGTCGGCCGAGGAAGTCCACGATCCCATCACTCTCAAATCGACCCAAATCGGCCGCCGGGCGTTGAGAAACGTCCTTTCAGCCTAGTTGCATTATAGAAGGCGAGCCAGCCTGTGAAGGTTTCGAACCTATTTGGAGATACGCAACGATCCGCGATCTCAGATGCCGATGTCGTCTCTCAACAACTGCTCGTCAAAGCGGGATACATCTCCCAACTATCCTCCGGTATCTATTCCTATCTGCCGCTGGCGTGGCGCACGTTAAATAAAATCACCGAAATCATCCGTACGGAGTTGAACGCGATTCACGGGCAAGAGATGAATATGCCGGTGATCCATCCCGCCGAAATCTGGAAGCAGACTGGCCGATGGGACAGCATAGACGAAACGATGGTTCGCTTTAGGGATCGTCACAACCGCGAGATGCTCCTCGCCATGACCCATGAGGAGGTCGTCGCTGACCTCGCCCGCCAGCAAATCCGCTCGTACAAGCAGCTTCCAGCCTGCATATATCAGTTCCAGACTAAGTTTCGCGATGAATTCCGCCCACGTGCGGGCCTGATTCGCGTTCGTGAGTTCATCATGAAGGACTCCTACACGCTTGATGTAGACGAAGACGGACTGGCTAAGCAATACGCAGCGCACTACGATGCATATTTCCGTATCTTTAACAATAGCTCGCTTCCAGTGCTTGCGATCGGCAGTGATGTCGGGATGATGGGTGGAAAGGTCGCCCATGAGTTCATGTACATGTCGCCGATCGGCGAAGACTCAATCGCCGTCTGCACCCAATGCGACTACGCGGCTAATGCCGAAGTCGCCGGGTTTACCGTAGAGAATGTCGAAGCCCACCAGGAGCCGCGGCCGATCGCAAAGATTTCAACCCCTAACCTGCGCACGATTAACGAACTCGCCGGTTTCCTCGGCAGATCACCGGCTGATTTTATGAAGTCGGTGATCTTCACTGTCGACCTTGGTAACAACGAAAAGCCTAAGCTCGCCGTCTGCGTCGTTCGCGGAGATATGGAGGTCAACATCGTCCAGGTAAAGAATATCCTGGGCGCGCGCGACCTCAGACCCGCCACTTCCTCTGAAATCGCCGCCGCCGGTCTCGTCGCCGGTTTCGCGTCCCCAATTGGCGTACCTCGGGGCAGGGCGACGGTAATTGTCGATCCAACTATCGCCGGCACCGCCAATTACGTGGCCGGGGCAAACGAGCCGGATTATCACTTCGAAAACGTCTGTTGCGGCCGGGATTTCTCGCCAGACATCGTCCACGGCATCGCCACTGTCTTTGAAGGAGCGCTTTGTGTCAAGTGCGCGCATCCGCTCTCGATCGAGCGCGGTGCCGAAGTCGGGAACATCTTCCAACTTGGCACTCGCTACACCAAAGCGCTCGGCGCCAACTTCATCGACGAGACCGGCGCCTCCCGCCCAATCGTCATGGGCAGCTATGGCATAGGTCTCGGCCGATTGATGGCCTGCATCGCCGAAGAGCATCACGACGACAAAGGCCTCAAGTGGCCTCTTGAGGTAGCCCCGTATCATGTCAATCTTGTTTCCCTCGGCAAGTCCGATCGGGTCAAAGAGGCCGCTGGGCGGATTTACGAGGACTTGTGGAAACATGGCATCGAAGTACTGTACGACGACCGCGAAGTATCGGCGGGCGTGAAGTTCGCCGATGCCGACCTGCGGGGGATGCCGTACCGTCTGACTGTGTCGGAACGGAGTCTGGAAAGTGGAATGGTTGAACTTAAGGAACGGAACTTAACGGAGTTCACCGCCATCGCGATTGACGACATTGTGAATACGATTAAGGACCTTGTCGTGACGCCTTCGTGACGACAGCGAACGAGACCTTACGGGGCTATACCATATTCGCACAATAGTAGAGTAAAGTTTACGGCATGCCCCCACAACGAAAACCTCGCCCCCTCCTTGGAAGCGCTCCGCTCCGTAGAACGCGACGGAGTCCTCCGCTCGTCAGACCTCACCCGGACGCACCGGGAACGTCTCCTCCACGCCGGCTTCCTGCATGAGGTAGCGTAGTGAGTTAGACGTCGGTCAGTAAACTCATAACGCATCAGTCGAAGATAGCGTCGGAATCTGTGCATGGAATTCGGAGCATGAGCTTACGAAATTGCTTTCGGAAAGACGTGAGATCAAACCTCTCTGGTGACACAAGCGTAAAGAACTGATCTAAGGGCCGAGATACAAGAACGCCCTGGCGCGCGAAGTAGATGCCAACGCCTGTAATCTTGTACTCATCTCTATAGTCGAGAAGACAATATCCCGCAAGCTGATAGATATCCTTGAATCGACCTCCAGGCTTCGCAATCGACTTTATATCGATCAATAATCCGTCCACAATCAGATCAGCGTCGGCTCCGCCGATGTCGACACTTCCGCCGAACGTTGGGTTCAATACAATCGTCCCAGCGCTCGCGATAAGCTTTCGTTGGGTTGTGTAAAACAGCTCACTCAACAGGCGAAGATCAGCCAAGACATCACGCGATATAATCCTGAACACCCGATTGACGTCGGTAACAGGCGTCGGATTCAGAAGAGGGCTTGATAACACGACATCAGGGTTCTGCCAATCCGATCGAAGTATGCGAGCAAAAACACAGCAGCGGCTAAGCACTAGATCATCACGCCGATCAAGCATCCGTCCGACAGGATTGATTCCGGCAATGGTAGAATCGATATAGTCGAACAACCTCGCAACCACATGCGGGTCGATCCTCTCATTTTTTGCGAAGGAGAGGGTGTCGTGAAGCTACTTTCGCGCCAACATATGCTACTGTTTCGCGAGAGGCGTAACCTCAAGGAAGTACCGGAGTCGATAGTCGAATGCAGTTCCAACGAGCGCCTCTTGTTTGTGGGAAGGCAGGACCGTACTGCTTCCGCTCAATGACTCCCTGATGTGTGAGAACAAATAGCTCCGGTCCGGAAAGACTTCCTCAAAAAACTGACGGACCGGGCTGTTCTTATCGTCCAGATGAGAGGTTAGGGACATCACGACACCTTGTATCCCATTGTTTTGTATCCTTGGAGTCGCCGCTGGTGCATTTTCGCCAGTCTGGGATCGCCGAGATCGGCATAGTCGTAGATGAGAACGTCGGTCTTCCGATCATGTACGCGGTGCAGGCGGCCGGCGTACTGGGCAAGGGTTGCCTTTCCATGAGATCGGCATGGTTAGGAACAATGTGTCGAGGCGAGCATCGTCGAAACCCTCGCCGATATATTTCCCAGTTCCGAGGAGCAATCGCGGTTCGTCATCGCTCACCTTGGCGATTTGACCGATTACCTCCCGCCGCCGCTTAGTTCCCATACCGCCGCGCAATGTGATGAGATTTGCACATACTGAACGAAGACGTTCCTCTAAGTGTTCGAGATGCTGCGTGCGTTCGGTCAAGACAAGAGGCGATCGTCCACGTGCCAGAGCGTCTTTAATGTCCTGTACGACCTGATTGTTGCGCTCTTCGTCGTGGACAATCGCGCCATACAACTTGTGGATTGGAAGATCTTCGGTATCTCCATCCATGTCGAGACCTCGAAACACTGCATGACGGACGATCACCTTGTGTTCGACTGAGTGCCTTGCCATCTGAGATTTCGATGAGGCCCGATATCGAACCGGGCCGCACTGCATAAAGATTATTGGGTGACGTCCATCTTTGCGGACTACGGTCGCCGAAAGTCCGGTCACATAGCGGGCTTTGCACGCCCTTGCCACCTGCTCGAAACTGATGGCGGAAATGTGGTGACATTCGTCGACGATCAGATGTCCATACTGGTCGACGATGTCCTTGACGACGCCTTTGCGGTAGAGGCTCTGGACAGTGGCGATATCCACAACACCGGTAACAATATGCTTACCGCCGCCAATCACACCGATCTGCTTCAATGGGATATCCAGGAACTCCAGCAGCCGTTCAATCCACTGGTCCCGCAGTTGCAGGCTTTGGACGAGGATCAGCGTGCCGACCTTTCGCTCCGCGATCAAATAGGCTCCGATGACCGTTTTGCCAAACGCGGTTGTCGCGGCGAGAACGCCGGTGTCATGCGCAAGCAGACTGTCCGCGGCGACCTGCTGTTCGATCGATCATTAGGCGTAACTACTACCCGGTTTTGAGGTCGGGGATCGATTCCGGGGGAATCAGAACACGAATCGACCGGGCTTGACCGGGAGTGCGACTAATCAGGTTGTTGCGCTCAAGAGTAACTACCATCTAATGCACTGATGGCGGGGACGTTCGGAAGTACGCCAGCATATCGGCTTCCGCAGGTGCGATGCCATGAAGCTTCATGTAGTAATCGATAAAGGCGAGGTAGCGGCCCTGTGCTGGTGTGAAATTGGCCGACAGTGGGCTTTGAGCGGTCACTGCGCGTTCGTCTCGCGGGAATCACGGGCTCGTCGTCGGCAATTGCGCATTCACCCAATTGGGGACAGATCATCGTTTCAGGGCGTCCGTTTCGAAACACTATCTTGTGTTCGTTGGTTTCGGAATCGGACAAGACCCGCGCTTTGCGTCGACGGACACTGATCTCACCCAGTCCGCGTACCGTACGTTCTGAGAAGTCTGATTGATGACCGCAGTCACATTTGAACGAAGACGGGAAGATCAATCGTGCCATTTCTCAGATGACTCCTTTGCAAGTCTACCGTTCTTTGACAATTACATCGAGGTCTCTCATAAAGTTGCGTTTGCGTTTGAACTCATGTCGGAGCCGATCAATTTCCATTTCAAACGCGCGGTCCTGGTCAAGCACGCGGAACAGTCGCCGCATTTTGCGCAAAAGGTCGATTGGCAATTGGTAATCACCGTTTGAGGTGTTTTCCACCAATTGGTTCATGACTCTCCGGTACACGCCGATTGAATCCTCTGGATGTGTTTCCTCCCGCGCCCCGCCTACGTTTATCCATAGCTCGAAGGGTAGGCGATCGCCTATGTTCGCCTCGACCCAAGCCGCTTCGGCGTCTCCATCCCAGAGAAATACGAGTATCAATTCGGCACGTGTTGTCGTATGGACGTGAGTGCCCACAGGGGCATCTACCTGTTTACGCATCAGTGCAAAGGCCCGGTCGTGCCATGCCCGCCAGTCTTGCAGAGGTTCAGTATAGTCCTTGATCGGCTGCAGATACGCGAGCCCTGGACGTGCTTCAAAGCGTTGCCAAAGGATATCGAGCGCCTCCGAGTGCTGATTACAATCGCGGTAAATCGATACCAACTGGTCCGGCAATCTATTGGCAAAGAGGTCTGGATAAAATTGGAACCCGCGCTCGCCCCATTCCCGTGCTTTTGCGTCATCACCGGCGAGTTGATATGCCTCGACGATTGTGGAAAAGCGATATGAAGTCGAAAGGTCTTTGCTCAGGACGCCTACGTATGTTTCGACATCACCTGTTCGACGCGCGAGCGACTCCATGATGCGGACTACTCGCTGTCTGCCATACGTGCTCATGCCCGCATCTCCGGGATTCAGGGGAGGCAGTTGTTCCCATGCCTCTTTAGCCTTTGCTATATATGCATCGATACCAGCCTCGCCAAGAACGTCGACATATGTGTCAAAGGCCTCGTAAAAGGTGTATTCACTCCTCAATTCGAGATCGAATAACCGTTCACCGAGTTCTTCGGAAGGTAACGATGATTGCGAGTAAGCGTCAAAGTGGAGGCGTTCGATTTCGGCGAGGACTCCCCCGACCTCGCCGTTCGAATCGTCGACGTATTCTATCTGACGTTCGAACACACCGACGGCGTACTCGGCTAATTCGATGACCTCGGCCGCATAGCCCGACGTCAGCAAGGGTCTGATGGATGAAACGACATCGTTGAGCTTATCGGCGTAATCCCAAGCCTCGGCGTATTCGATGTATTCGTCGATCTCGGCGGTACGATTGATCGCAGCTTTAATCGCGCTAATGTCCGGACCGCCAGTCGCGGCGTTAGCAATTCGCAGGAGCAGGCGGTTGAGCATTGCCTCGTTCCGCTCAGTGGCTTCCAGGATAAGACGTACCAGTTCCTCCTTATCTTGCCGGAGCAGATACGCCCGAATATCATTCAGTCCGGCAGTTAGGTTCATCTCAGATGGTTTTTCTGTTCTATACCAAATCAGACTCATCGAGGTAGAATTCCTCACGCGATTTCGGACATTTTACCTTGGTTGGCCAATGCAACAGCAAGCGAAAGAGCGGGTCAACTCGGGGGATTCAGATGGAAATCACACCCGCTCTATTCCAAAGTGTTTCTGTCGGTCCAATTTAGCATACGAGCTTACAGATATGGATCAGGGAGGGCATTGAAAAAGAGTGGGTGTTAATGAGAAGGAAAATACAAAAAGGACCGCTTTCGCGGTCCCAAATTCCTCAATCTATGAAGCCGATGGAGGGATTCGAACCCCCGACCCGCTCTTTACGAATTTTCTTGTGTGTTTCCTTCTGAAATCGCGCGGTTTACTCTTAGCGCCGGCGTCCGTGGTGGCCGGGTTTTGACCGAAAGAGCTGGTCAACTAAGCGTGCGGGCAAGGGATTTAAAACAACCCCTTGCTACCGTTGCTGTAGGCGCTGAATCTGCCTAAGTCGTCGTCAGTGCCCTTGTCGTAGAGGGTTATTGAGCATTCGTCAGGGTTCGGAACCTTAGCCGAGATTCGGATGGCTGTGAACGATTGATACAATGTCCTGCCGAGTTTCTTAATGTCACGTTCGGATGGGCTTTGAGACATGATCGCATCAGGGACATAGACTGCAATGTGTGAAGGGTCGTCTTTGTCTAGGAGTACGACCTCAAAGGCAGGTGTGCCGCTGTTTTGCGCACTGTCTTTCAGGGTTTGTTCGAAACCGATGACGGCCAGTTCCGGGGCAGCTTTGGCGACTTCCTGAGCTTCCTGTAGTTTAGCTGCTTCCTTTGCCTTCGCAACGGCTTCTTTGGCTTTTGCTGCTTCTGCGTTGGCCTCGACTTGTTTTTGCTGGGCTTCCTGTGCCTGGGCCTGCTGCCGTTCGGCTGCCGCATTGGCCTGTTCGGTGGCTTGTTGCTTGGCTAGATCTGCCTTACCTTTAGGGGTTTGGCTGTATATGACGAACCATACAAACATTATGAGAATCAGTCCGCCGAATATTCCTCCAAGCAACAGAACGGTCTGAGCTAAAATCGGCAAACGCTTCTTGGTAACAGGAACCGGTTCGGCGAATTGGAGACCGCACTTAGGACATGCGGTCATCCCTGATGTAAGTTTTGCTCGGCATCGAGAACACGTCATGTTCGTTCGGTCTCCTAACCAAAAAGCTGTTCGAAGAGGCGGGCGCGCCGCTCTTCATGTGAATTGTTGGACGGATCGCCGCTAGCATAGAAGGCGACTGGGTTAGGCATTTCTGTTTGCGTCCAGCGAATTGCATGGTACCACTCGTGCGCCAGGGCGCGCATGATTTTGGATACTATCATTCGTCCGTTGATAAAGATCGTGTTGCCGATCTGCATCCCGACAAACTTTGTAGGGCTATCATCGCGGATCTCTACGTCGATACCGCTGGCGA
>Ga0206954_1146_pt1 | contig 18136 bp, 15 predicted proteins | sample Alteio_BWOrgHeat_37_FD_153250 | JGI IMG/M metagenome (GOLD analysis project Ga0206954, IMG submission 153250) | Enriched cells from forest soil in Barre Woods Harvard Forest LTER site, Petersham, Massachusetts, United States -... | ecosystem: Environmental > Terrestrial > Soil > Temperate forest >...
GCGCGGTGAAGTATTGAACACCGTGATCGACGAGATGTCCCTGCCAAAGCCGAGTGGCGCATCGTCCCCCGACAATCGAAGCACATTCGAAAACCCGGATCTCAACTCCGGCGGCCCGCAGGGCCTGCGCGCAGCTCAAACCGGAAAGCCCGGCCCCGATAATGGCGTCAGGTTTTTTCACATGGAAACTGTAGTCAGCCACACGTCAGGAGCAATAGATTACTCCGGGGTTGAAGAGCGTTTGGAATCCATAGTCGTCAATCGAATGAAGGTTTTTGCCGGGGAATTCTTTTTGAATTTTATGGGAGGAAGGGTAAAATTCCCAAATATGTGTCGTATATCTTTTTTTACCGGTCACATGCGTACCGGATCTTTTCTTTTTCTGAATCTTCTACTCTTGGCAGGCATCGCGAATGCGGAAAGTCACACCTCGATCAGCGCTCAGGATGTGAATGGCAAGCTGGTGGCTTTGAATGAGCCGGGGCATTATACCGTGGTATTGTATACCAACCCCGATTTGGAAGACGCTACTCGGAAAGTGACCGAGGTGCTCGATCCCTACCGTTCCCGCTCCGACATCACTTTCGTCCGTGTGCTCGATTTGCGTGGAGGTGTTCCGCCGGATATGAGGAGCATCGTGAAGACAGAAATCCGCAGGCAGCAGGCCAAGGAAGATGTACGGCTGAAAAAAGAAGGCGTCGCTTCCGGCGATCAAGCTCCCATTATCCCCGACTTTAACGGTTCAACGCTCGATGCATTAGGATGGGACAGCATTTACGACGAGGTGCATTTGGTGATCTATGATACCCATGGGCACGAGATCAAACGTCTGAAAAACGCGAACGATCCCAAGCAGGTGGCCAAAGTGGTAGAAGGCATGATGTGATGTTGGTCAGCCGCAAGATATCGTGCGGTATTGTGGCGTTGCTCTTTTTATCGCCCTTGAGGGCCGATCTGGTTTCATCCCCAACTCCAGAGCCGTGGCAACGGGCCATCGGGCCCTGGTCGTGGTTATTCCCGCGTGATCACGGTGCTCATCCCAATTTCAAGACCGAGTGGTGGTATTTCACCGGTAATTTACAGGATGCCCAGCATCGGCCCTTCGGATATCAACTCACCCTTTTTCGGCAAGGCATTCAATTCACGCCCGCACAACCAGAGAGTCGTTGGGCGGTGCGCGATGCTTACTTTGGTCATTTCACAATCAGCGATCTGACCGCAGGAAAATTTCACGTTGCGGAACGGGTCAGTCGTGGTGCATTGGGCGAAGCAAAAGCGGCAACAGATCGGATGGATGTTGCGCTGGGAACGTGGACAATTGAGCAGAAAGAGGGAACCGAGCAAATTCATCTCTCCGCACATGACGCGGACATGGCAATCGACTTCGCAGCGCATCCGCTCAAGCCTCTGATTCTTGAAGGTATAGGGGGGCTGAGCCGGAAAGCGGACGGGGTGGGCGAGGCTTCTTATTATTATTCGTATCCACGATTGGCGACTTCGGGGCAGTTGCGGGTAGGAGGAATGGTCGATGAGGTTTCGGGATTGAGCTGGTTTGATCACGAATTTAGCACGAGCTCCCTGGGCAAAGATCAGGTGGGTTGGGACTGGTTCTGCATTCAGTTAGACAATCACGAAGAAATCATGCTCTACGCGATGCGGGACAAATCGGGCGCGATTGATCCGGCATCGGAAGGAACGTGGGTGAAAGCAGACGGAACTTCGGAACGGTTATTACCCGGAAGTTTTTCCATCGAGAAACAGGGAAGCTGGCGCAGTTCCGTTAGTGGCGCGGTCTATCCCTCCGGTTGGCATATCATGGTGCCAGGGCATCACACCGATTTGACCGTTTCCCCGGCGATGGCCAATCAGGAGCTCCATTTGACGAAAATGGGCGCGCTGGATTATTGGGAGGGCGCATGCACGATCAAGGGCACAGTGGCGGGTACGATGGTAACGGGAGTCGGTTACACGGAACTGACTGGCTACGCTGGGGCGTTGCAGTCGGGTCTGAAGGAATGATGTCCACCGGACTTCCGAATTGCATTTGTTCCGTCGCTCGGACAACATCGTTGAGTTGGACAAGTTGGTTTTCGCGGGTGTAGTTCAATGGTAGAACGGTAGCCTTCCAAGCTACACACGAGGGTTCGATTCCCTTCACCCGCTCTCCTCTGAAAACTCCCTCGAGTCTAGCAGACGGAGAATTTAAGCCTGGCTATAAAGCGGCCAGAACAGGCCCTCCGGCACCATGCTCCGCCCCGGCTCGCCCCAGCCCCGCGCAAGCGGGGCGGAGCATGGCCGGGCGGGAGGTGGGCCTAATATTACTGAGATTCCACAGTGGACGGAGGCGACTTACCCTTGGATGCCGTCATTTGCGGCTCTTTGTGAGTTCTGGCGAAATGATATTATTCCTCATTGGAAAGGCTGCCATCAGGAGCCGTTTTAGGGCCAAGGGGCTGCGTCATTACAGCACCAGCATGACAGTCTACTCAAGGTGGTGCCAAAGATAATAAATTTAGAAACTTGTCAGAGGTTCTTTATGGAGCTTAATTAGTGCAGCATGAGCCTCTTACCGCGTGCTCCGTTGTTGGAAGCCATTTTTATAATTAACTGGGGCAAACTTCCAGAGGGAGTTGTTTTCCCAAAATTGTCAGTTAATGGAATCCAGCCGATTTCACTCAACTACACGCAGGATCATGCTGTTATTTTCTCAGGTAAGTTTGCCGCCGAGATAGCGAAGAAAGACTTCACTGAAATACAGTCGGCTCCTATTGCTAACCCTTTTATGGGCCCGGTGCCTCAAATGAGGTTTAATAAACCAGGCAACTCTTCTAGCATATACCAGATTGGAATGGGGCTTTTTAGCATACATCAACTTAACGAAGGGTACGAGTGGAACGCTTTCAGAAATCTCATTTTAGACGGCACCGACGCTTTCGTGAAAGCAGTTCCTGGTGGGCTTGAGACTACCGATATCGTATCGATGGAACTAAGATATCGTGATGGTCTGTTATTTGAAGAGGGGGAAACGGCTTTAGATTTTCTTCAGAATAAAATGTTGGTTAAGTTAGTAGCGCCGGATCGTCTGTTTTCATTCCCTGGCTTGGATGACAAGGTTATGGCAAGTAGAGTTAATTTTGGAATCGCATGTGAAAATCCTGATGGGATCTACGTGTTAGATTTAATGCAGGGCGAAACTTCTGAAGGAAAAGGGTATATTTTGGATACTGTAGTCAAGAGCAGTATCAATGAAAAGATTTCCCTTGAGCCCACCTTTTTAGAAAAATGGCTAAATGATGCTCATCTTTTGCAGAAGCATAGTTTTGAAAACGTCATAAATAAAGCTCATGCAGAAAAGGCGTTTCAAGGAACGTAACTATGCAAATTACTTATTTCCCAATGCAGTCATCGATGCTGCCAGCATTTGCGCGCGTCCCGCTGCAGCAAGCTGAAATCAGGAGGCTTTCAGTCAGCGATATTATACGTGCTGCCGAGAGCATAGTTGTCTCCAGCAATGACGGAGCTCAGCCTCTAGATAGTGCTACCATACTTCGGCAATTTCTCGGGCAAAAAGGTTATAGTAGGCTCTTAACTTTAAAAGAAAGTAAGCAAGGCTGGAATCACGGTAAAGGAGAGCCCCTGCACGAAGGATCTTTAAAAGCATGTCTCAACCTTGCTAACAAGCTAACCTCATTGGCTTCTAGGGTTAAACTCCGGATCTACTTATCCGAAAATGGTGGGCTAAATCTTGTATGGGACAATGCAATGGGAGAAACAAAAATGATTAGATGCATGCCCAATCAATATTTGGTGTTTAACGAGGAACTTGGTCTTGAGAAGCATTTTGCTCTAACAGATGCTTACGCCGTTCTTCTCGCGACAGGCCTTGCACCCTTATCACTTGCATGACCTGCCAGCGACCTCGCTGTGAAGGTTCTGAAGAGATTCTTCGTGGCATAACTTCTGAGCAATTTGAGGATAATACCCCGTCGCCTGATTTGTTTGAAGGTGATGAAGTCTCAGTAAACAGGCTCAAGATAATGAGCCGGGAGAAATCCATTATTGTGATTCGTCATAACACAGTAAATTCGATTCCGGCGTGTTATATTTTTACCGTTACGGAGCTTGTGAATTGGACGCAGGAATACGTTTCAAAAAATACAGATTTGAAACGTCGAGGCTTTACTGTTTGGGTCGAAGAAGCACCGACAGAGAAAAATGAAGAATTAAATCAATTAGCTAATCCAGCTCACGCGGAAATTGAACCCAAAATAACTCTTGGCTTATCAAAGCATCTCATTAACTGCCTATCGAAGCTATCCAAATTAAGTTTATGCGGAGATGGTTAGCATACCAACTTCCAACGTATCTGCCGACAAAAAATAGAGGCAAAGCGGAAGCGCTTTAGTTGCGAGAGCGGCCGGTCAACAGCATGACGTAGTAAAGAAATTGCAGGAGGGAGCCAATGAATGCTGCCACGTAAGTCAATCCGGCTGCATTCAAGGCGGAACTAACCGCATCAGCTTCAGGTCCAGGCCGGACTATGCCCAATTGCTGAAGAACAACCTTGGCGCGGGCGCTGGCATCGAACTCGACCGGAAGTGTGATGAGGTTGAAAAGCATGATGACCCCGAAGCAAAGCGCAATGATCCAGATCGCGATGTAAGGGCTGAGCAAGTGAAAAAACATGGAGGCCATCATGACATAAAGAATGGCGTTACTCGCAAAATTCGTGGCATAGACCGATCCCATTCGGATTTGCAGCGGGGCGTAATGCTGTTGGTGCTGCAACGCGTGACCACATTCGTGGGCCGCCACGCCGACATTGGCCGCCGAATTGCCTTCGTAGTTTTCCCGGGAAAGGACCAATCGTTTACTCAGCGGATCGTAATGATCTCCTAAAAAGCTCTCATCCTCGACTATTTCAACATCGGTAATGCCAGCGGATTGAAGAATTCGGGCGGCAGCTTGCGCTCCGGTGAGACCGGAAGCCACCGGAACCAGGGACGCGCGCGCAAAAACACTTTTGAGATAGGCCATGGCTCCAAATGAGAGGAGCATCGTAAATACAAAAATAATCAACCACATAGATTAACCCTCCAAAACGCCCTAATATGGCGTTTGGTTTCTGTCTTGGCAAGATACGGACGGATTACAGCGGGGCAAGCATCCGGGTTGGACCATCGAGCGGCTTTGGTTTCAAGACATGAAACCTTCCGACTTGAGGTAGTGGATCATCCTGGCCCTCTCCGGGGCGGAAAGTTCCCCATCGACATGGATGAAGCGTTTACCGTCGGATTCCAAAAGTGATACCACCTGTTTGCCGCGATTGACTTTGAACCGCGCAACTAGTTCACCGTAGGCCGCAGCATCAGCTCCGGTGAAAAAGAATTCGTCGGGATCAGAACCCGCCCGGGCAATCGCCTGAAGAATTCTTTTCTGTAAACGCCGTTGCTCCCGGCGAAACCAATAAAAACAACCCACAAAAACAACTAAAAAGACCGCCATGGCCACCGTGGCTAGGGCGATGAGGAACAGCATGTCATCCGTTTTAAATACCCCGGCAGCGCTTGATTCCATACTCAGATAAGAATCACGCAACAAAACGAAATGTCAAAGTGAAGTTGAATAGCCTACTTACTCCTTGGGAAGCAGAAGCAAAAGCAGGATGCGTTTCAAAATCAGGTAAGTCAGTCCAAAGTAACCGAGAACAAAAAAAATCGTTAAAACCGGCTGCCTGTGAACCAAACCAAGAGCTGGCAAGATACGCATGAAGACAGGAGTGTAAACCAGGGCAAAAAGAAAAGAAAAGCTGCTGATGGTGGCGGCGTTGATGGATCGAAGCATGTTCAAACCAACGCGAAAGATAAAGTAGCCCAAACCCAGTGCCAGAAGAGAGACAACCAAAACATAGAGGCCCTCGGTGGCTTGATGATAGACGAGCTTTCCAAAAACGAGAGTGCAGGCGACCGTACCGAAGTAGATCGCTCCACCAAACATAAGCAACACACCGGTAAAGCGGATGACCCAACGCAGCCCCCTATAGGAAAGTGGAGCGGTTGCCGGATCCGGATGAGAATGTTTGTCCGTTATAGCCGCTGCTGGCGATTCATCAGCCATGGCTTGTATACTAACGGGTGCGACAATAGTCCGGCAAGCGCGGAGGTATCAGTTATTGGCATCGACGATACCTAGCCCCATGGCCCTTTTCCCCACAGAATTAAGGTGTGCCGGATGATGCTCGGCCAGTCAAAACATCCGCAGCATTGGCCAATTCCGGCGGATTGAGGAGTTCACCGTCATTGCGATAGATGTTGGCGGTGACAAAAATAATGAGATTGCGCTTGGTATTCTCGATCGCCTTGGATTGGAAAAGACGCCCGACCAGTGGCAAATCACCGAGGAACGGCACCTTGTCGTTGATCGTTTGTACATCCTCACGAATGAGTCCGCCGAGGACAACAGTCGAACCATCTCGAATCATTACCTTGGTGTTAATACGACGCGTATTAAAAACAGGCTGATTGATGTCGTTGGTGGATAATAGACTGAATCGATCAATTTCTCCCGTGATATCAGCACCAAGGATATCGGTAGTCGGATTGGCCACGTTAACCTCACTGCCATAATTAATAAATCCCTCGAAATCAGTGACTTCAGGAAAAAGAGAAAGACTAACCGTTTTATTGTCAGCGGCGACTTGAGGATTGGCCACCAAGCGCACTCCCACATTTCGTGTCTTAAATTCGGTGGGGGTGGAAGGAACAATAGTGGGTGGATCTTGCACCAGAACTAAGTTGTTGTTGTTGTTGACCTGGACCAGTTCAGGAGGATCAAAGGCAACAGGATAAGGGAAAACCCGGATCGCCTCAAACGTGGCTTGTTCACCGCTCTTGACCAAAACGGCAGGCTCGGACAATAAGTCAAAGCTTCTTTTTTGGGAAAGGGCTGTAAAGAGCACGTTATATGACACAGAGCTAATAAAGCCACGCATAGATAGAAACCCAGGCTGGAGAGTCCTTGGAGTAATTAATTGATCGATACTATCTGGAGAAAAGCCCCCTGATCCGGGCAGAGCGCTAGAGTAAGAGGACGTGGTAACAAATTTGTTATTCGGCAATCCGGATGCGAGAAAACCAACAGAAGAATTGACCGTAAGATCGTTGAGATCCTGTTGATTAATTTCCACAAACTTGGCCGCAACGCGAACCATGAGGGTGGGGGCCTGTCCCGCGTTAACGAGCTCCTCTATGAGATCCATCTGATCAGCCGTATTAACGATAACAAGCTGCCCCGTGGTGGAATTATAAACGGCGCTGCTGCCAGGCGGAAACTTTATGCCTTTGGCCACTAAGGCGTCACGAACGGCATCTCCGGAACCTTCTGCCGGTTGTGCCGCAACCGGTGCAGCAGCAGGCTGCGGAACGGGACGGCGACCACCGCCTCCTGCCCCAGTATCGACCGTGCCAGTATCGGTGCTGGGAGGCGCCGGGGGTGTGACGAAATTGGGTTGAACATTAAAAGTCCGGCTGATGAGATCGTCCAAATTGGCATTAAACGGAACAATGGAAATCGCGTAATCCTGAACTTTAAATTTCACTCCGGCAATTTGACAAACATAGCGCAAGGCCTCCCCCAGCGGAACATTGTTCAAGGTCAGGGTAATCGGTTTGGCCGACGTCGAAGCATTGGGATCGATGATGAAATTGATCCCCTTGTGGTCCTGGTTATCGAGCCGCTTGCTTTCGACGCTGAGAATATTGGTCGCTTCCTCAATGGTGTTACCACTGAAGTCGACCGAAACAAAAATATTTTTGAGTTTTTGATCGAGATTGAAGTTCGTAGCCGCGACAAGGCTGGGCTGGGCTTCTTGGGCGGCTGCGTTGATCTCCCTATTGTTGATTGGTTCGTACCACTTCTCTTCCACTTCGCGCAAGCGCTCGTCGCGTGTTTCAAGACGGGCCTTCTCCGCGTAGTCGTACTTTTCCTTGTCGATGCGTTCCAATTCCTTGGTGGCGGCAATATTGTAAGGATCTATGCCGAGGATGTGCTTGAGCCGGACAATGGCTTCATCCCATTGACCCGTACGGCGAAATTGTTCCGCTTCGGAAAAAAGCTGCTGGACCTCATTGACTTTGTTGACAAACCCGGGAGTGATGGCCGGATTACCCAAGAGGGTGGTGTCGTTGGGATTAGCCACGGCCCGGTTGATGGCGGCCTGCTTCTCAAGCGCTAATTTATTGTTGGGGTTGTATTTGACAACCTCATCCATGAGCATCTTGGCCCGGGCCATATCGCCAACCTTAAGCGCCGCGTCGTAAATTTGAAAATCGACCCGGGTAAGGCCTTCCGCTGCTTTCGCATAGGAAATCGTGGATCGTGTAATGGAGCCATAAGCTTCGGCTGCAAACAAATAATCTTTTCGGGCCTCGGGATATTGCGCTGCTAATTCTGCTTTTTGAGCCGTAGCCAAGGCTTGGTTGGCTTGAAAAATAAGTTCCTGACGACGGATGATGGCCTGTTGTTGCGCACGCTGGATTTCACGATCGCTCATCTCTGCAGGGGCTGGCTTTGTCTCAGACGTGACCGTAGTGGTCGTGGACGGTGAGAGAAGACCAGGATGCGCCATGGCATTGGTCGAAGTAGAGCTGTCCGCCTGCCCACCAGCGGCTGATTCCTGAGCAGACAGCCCGCTCCATGGAATAAGAACCAACAACAGAACAAGAGATAATGAGAGATGCTTCATGGATTGAGTCCGGAGACGAATGATGGTTGTCATTATGAGCCCCCCTCCTGCAGAGGAGGCAAGGTAATGCCGGAACCAATTGGCGGGGGTTCGGGTAATTTTTCTTCCTCGGGCTCAGCTTCCAATGTTTTGATGTATTGGGGCTTGCCATTGGATCGAACCAATCGGGCGGTGACGAAAAGAAGAAGCGTTTTCTTTGTCCGTTGGGTTACTTTACTTTGGAAGAGCCTTCCTACCAATGGCAGGTCACCCAGGACGGGAACCTTGTCGTTGATTTCCTGGGTATCTTCCCGAATAAGACCTCCAAGCACGGCCGTTTGGCCATCAAGTACCTGTAGTCGAGTCAAAATCGAACGTTTATTAAACACTGGCTGATTAATAATACCCGGTGTAAGAACCGTTGGTCCGGTAATCGTATCCGCCTCATGAATATTGGTAGCCGATGCGAGGGATACAATGTCTGATCCATAGTCGATAAAACCGTCAAAATCAAGGACTTGGGCTTTGGTGATATCGAGATCAATCCGCTGATCTGGATAAGTAGTTGGCTTCACTTCCAAACTGACACCGATATCCGCAGTGGTAAATTCGCGTGGGGTGGGCGGTATGCCCAGCGTTAGCCCTGCACCTGCACCAGGTCCAGAGGTATAAGCCACGTTGCCTCCGCTCAATTTGGGCTTTTCAAAACTGGTGGGATAAGGAAATTCACGCACGATGTCGATACTGGCCTTTAAGTTGTTCTGCGTCGTAACACTAGGTGCAGAAAGGAGCGAAACGCCTTTCATGTTGTTGATTGCGTTAATAACGGCTGCCATGCCGAGACCATCAAGGACACCCCCTAGCGTAAGGGTGGTTGGGGTATTGGGTGCTATCGGGGTCGATGTGCCGGGGAAGGTAGCTCCACTAAGGCCACTGTTATTGCTATCATTTTGCAGAATCAGGGTGTCAATGCCATTGGGCTGCAGCCCACCAGTTGGCGAATCCGTTGTATAAAGCGGCGTTCTTAAGGACGTGGAGAGTCCAAAAGCGGGAGTAGTTCCTAATGGAGTTGTTCCAGCCGTGTAATTAAAGGAAAGACCCTTGATGGCATCTTCCGTGAATTCGGCCAATTTGGCCTCGATCTCAACTTGCGGGGTTTCCTTGCTAAGTTGATCGATCAGATTGGCAATGAGATCCAGCTGCTCGGGCGTATTGCGTACGACAAGCTTACTGGAACCAGGTAGAAAAGTGGCAGTGGCCCCAGCCGGAAAACGAATTCCCCGATTTTCCAGTTCCTTCTGCACATCGGTGCTGACGGCTTCTACAATCGTGGGCGTATCCGGCGTCGTGCCGACCGTAACGTGCAAGGCGGATCCTTGGAAAAAATTAGGAGGGACAAGGAAGGTCCGGGGAGTCAGCGTTTCCCCCTCATCAATGGAAGGGCGCAGATAAACGGCATAATCTTCGATGGTATATTGCAGACCAGTCTGGTCCACGATGTAGCGCAGAACGCTATCCAGAGGAACATTCTCCAGCGTAATACTGACTTCGCGGCGAATGGCCTGAGACTGGGTGTTTGTTGAAGGCGTTCCGGTTCCGGCGGGCGTCGTCCCGGCAGCCGGGGGTGTTCCTGCGGGGGCGGGGGTGGCCCCTGGAGTAGTCCCGGTATCGGTCGCTGGCACGGTTTCGGAAGTCAGACGCAAGACAAAGTTAACCCCCTCATGTTCCGGATCGAGCTCCTTGCTCTTTTGATAGAGGTATTGAACAACGGCTGCGATATCCAATCGGTCAAAGTTAACCTTGTCGATGATGATCGATTGCAGTTTTCGCGTGATGGCAGCACGGTTGGATGTCTGGGTTATGCTTCCACTTCCAGACTTGGGCGGCACAACGATGTCGGTTGAAATGGCCTCGCTCCATTTTAGGTCAAGGTCGGTCCTGCGCGCCTGCTCGTATTCCTCGTGACGGAAGCCCTCGGCGCGTGTCTTGTAAAGTTCCACATGATCCATTTTGGTGCGGGCCGCTTTGTTATAGGGATCGAGAATGAGCACCTTGGAGTAAGTATCCTCGGCCTTGTCGTACTGACCGGTGCGAAAATAGGCGTCCCCTTGAAAGAGGAGTTTTTGGACCGCGGCCACCTTGTCCTTAAACTCGTCCGTGACGGCTGGATTATTGACCGTGCCTTCTGGATCGCGCGATTGCGCCTCGTAGGCAATCTGCTGTCTTTTCAGATTCTCGAGGGCCAGGGGGTATTCGGGATTGAGCGGTTGAAGATTGATGGCTGCCTGAAGCAAGGTGGCGGCTTGAGCAAATTTGGCATTCTTGGCGAGAGCTTGAGCCTGTCCCGCCTTGGCGGACGCCAAACCTTCGGCCGCAACACGATAACGAGCTGCAGAAGCACCGTTATCCGTTAGGGCATCGACGGCGTATTGAAAGCGGGTCGCGGCGTCGTCATAGTTGCCACTAGCCAAAAAGCGCTGGCCATCAGTAATGGCTTGGTTGGCGCTAAAGATGAGCTGCTCTCGCTTAACCGACTCCGTCTGGGCTGCTTGAGCGGAAGCGTTCGCATCCGAATCGGCAGCGTGCAGCCAAAGTGCAGAGAATGGCAAAAGCGAGACCGCCGCTAAAACATAAGCTTGGTTAAGTTTCATTCGTAAAAATATGATTTAAAGATTTTTATGTAAAAAAGAAGTGGGAGTCAAGCATCTAAAGTAAGTTAGGGCGATTTTTGTGAAGCTGCCGCTGGTGGCGTCGGAACATCGTTCCATTCATTTGTTCCCAACTTAGGGATGGTGTAGTCCTGATTAGTTTTGACGTCACGAATGATAGCCCCAGTTTCTTTGATTTCCCTGACTCGAAATTGCTCATTGGGCAATTCGGGAAGAATCAATATCTTACCCGTAGCAACCTTGAACACCTTATTCGTCTCGGCAGGCATGAGCATCACGAAATCGGCCGTTGATTCGGGTGAATTAATTTCCTTGCGATAGATAAGCGTGATTTTGAAGCCAATCTCGGGTTTTTCCAAATCGAGTTCCGTTTCGTCGGTGGGAACATCGATGCCATCCACTTTTTCATTCACCATCTTTGGTCGGTAGGCGGTGATTTTATAGCCTTCCGCGCCAAGCTGATCGCCTATTTTTTTGAATCCCGGCTGATTGGCACTCGGAACATCCTTGAGATAAATTTGGAATACCGTTTCCCCATTGATTGTGTCATGTCCACGGAACTGGATGTGAAAGGGGCGGCTTTCATACTTATCCAGGCGAAGGCGCGCAATATAGGAAGGATGGCTCTGGGGATCGAGCGGATTGGTCGATTTGGTACCATCCTCAAGCTCCGCTTTCGCGGCTTCATTCATGAATTCGGCTTTATTAGAGAAGCCATCGCCGTCGGGATCTTCGCGGTCGATATTCGGATCGGTAAAGTCGAGACTGTATTTTCGATACCAACTGATCAGGACGCCGCCCGCCGTGCGCGCTGTCCCATCATCTTTTTGGAGATAGTTGCCTGAGGGATAAAGGGAAGCGTAAAAAAGAAATCCATCGGAAATAAAGAGTCGGTGATCCTTTTCCGGCGCATTCCACAAGACAGGGGAATTCCAAGCAGCCAGGCTTGACTGGACTTCTTCGGGTTTCAGTTTTTTCGGCACATGTCCCGTCGGGGCGGTGCTGCTCACCCCGGTGATGTCCGACAGGGAAGGAAACCAGTAAGCCATGCCCGCCGCACCCAGGGCCAGCAGTGCAAGTGCAACCGCCAAAACAATCGATTCGGGAGACTTGTTCATGGGTTACCACCGTTTGTGGAAGCTCTGCCGCGAGGTCTCTCCTGGCCTGAAGCAGGAGCAGTTTCAGAGGAAGTACCTTTCCATTCAATTAAATCGATCCGCATCTTGATATGGAGGATTTCGTTGCCAAAAAGAAATTGCGGACCCTTCACGGATGTATTTGCCTCTGCCGCCGCACCCGGCGAGGAATCGCCGACGGCTTCTGTTGGCGCTGGCGGCGGGGCCATCTTGTCGAGGTCGCTAATCTGAGGCGACTTGGTCTGTGAATTCAGAATAGTCATGGAGCGAACAACAAAAATATCGGAGGATTGAGTCAGGTCATTCATGACTTTACGGAGATTGCTGGTCGTGGCCTCAAATTCGACTTCGAATGGGTAGGCCGTATAAACGCCACCCGCAGCGTTGACGGCAGATCCCGCGAGAACGTTGTTATCTGCCGATCTCCCGCCCGGCGTCGCCGTGGCTGAAGTGGCATCCTCTTCGTAAGTGCGCCGCATGGTCTGAATGCTTTTAACCGGTGCGTTGATCAAGATCGTGGCAATTTCTTTGATCGCCAAAAGTTGCTTGCTTAACACGGCCGTTTTTTCCTCCCCTGGTGCAGTGCTGAGGTAACGGGAAAAGCCGTAATAAAAATTGTTCGGCACGGCGACCAAATGTTGCTTGGCGGAGGCGTTGAGACTAAGCGTCTCGGCATCGAGATCGTGTTTCCACGCCACTGTATCCTCGTTGGCGATGGACAGGAGTGCGCTTTTTTCGGGCTGAAGCTTGGAACTGACCAGGGGATCAAGTTGCGCCTTCAACAGTTCGATATTGGCCTGCAGGACTTTGAGGTTGGAAGCGGTGGGAAGATAGATTTCCTTGCTCGAATAACGGTCGAAATCCTGCTGGGCAGCACTGTCATCCTGTTGCGCGGTTTGGAGCAGTCCGGATAGGTACCACCAGACGCCGCCGCCCAGCAGGCCCACAACCACAAAGATGATGATCATGATAAGATCAAAGGTGGAAAGTTTTTTCATGGCCGGGACACGTCAGGGTCTAAGACTGATGGATTGCTTGAGCTTGAGATGCATGGAAAATTGCTGGGCAAAGGAAGTCGGATCGGTTTCCGGTGTGGTGAAAGAGGTAAGTGTTTCGCTGGTTTTTTTCGTATCAATGTCGAAATAGGGCAACTGGGCCAAAGCATTGACGAAATCTCCGAGCCGGGCGGAATCGACCATTTCGGTCTTGGCGTGAGCATGGTAGAGGCCTTTGATCATCAGAACATTGATTTCAGTGGTGGGCGTCTGCAACCCACCCTGACCGGAAGCCCCCGGACCGCCTAAACCTCTTCCAGGACCACCGCCGGTACGCGGACCGCCACCGCCTCGACCGCCGGTCCCCTCTGCCCCACCGGATGATTCATACATGGGAGTCAACGTGGTGATCCACACGCCTTCGGGAATTTTGTCATTCAGGGCGGCAAGTATCTCGGACCAGTCATTGCGCTGTTGACCGAGTCGCACGGCCAGATCGAACGTCCGTTGCAGCGCGTCCATCTCCTTGGCCGATTTTTCGATATTGGGAGCCACCGTCTGAAGACTCAGAGTTTGGTCTCGCAGTTTTTTTGCGGTCGCAGTCGCCAGATTGATTTGCTGATAATAGGAAAGCGCCAGGCAGACAAAGAGAAGGACCCATGCTGCGAGTGCAGCAAAGAAATAGGGCTGTTTGCGGCTCTTGTCCTTGCGTGCGGCCAGTGTGGGCGCATCCAGCATAATTTCCGCCGGGCAACTGCCCGTTTCGCGCAAGGCCAGACCGACCAATTCCGACATGTAAGAATTATTTTGCTGAAGCTGCGACTGATTGATCGATCCGCCCAGGTTCACGTTACGCAACGGATTAAAAAAGACGACGGGCAGATTGAGTTTATCGGAAATGAAGAGGTCCAGATAAGGTAGCTGGGAACTGCCCCCGCTGAGGTAAACGCGCTTGGGAGATGAGCCGTTGAGCGTCGTACGGTAGTAGGCGATGGAGCGATTAATATCGACGTGAAGCCGCGTCATGGTGGAGCGGATGAGCTTGGAGATGCGGGCGGCATCGGCGTCTTCCGGATCGGCATAAACTCCACCGAGGGAGACGAAGCCCTTGCCTTTTTTCAAGGTTTCCGCAGCGATAAATGGTTCCTGCATTTCATTGCAGATGCTCTGGGAAATTTGGTTTCCGGCAATGGGCACGTTGCGGATCCAGAAGCACGATTTTTCGACGAAGATCAGATTGGTCGAACGCGCACCCATGTCGATAATGAGGGCGCACTCGTCGGTGGACGGTTCGCTGTAGCGGAAGGCGTTGAGCAGGGCAAAGGGGGCGACATCGACCTGCTTGATCTTGACTCCAACGCGCTCAACGGCCTCGACTTCGGCCTCCAGGATATCTTTCTTAATGGCCACAATGACGGCTTCGGCCTCGCCGCCCGCGGTTCGATTGGGCATCATCTGATAATCCCAGGTAACCTCCTGAATCGGGAAAGGCACGTTTTGCTGCGCTTCGAAAGTGACCATCTGCTCGATTTGCGCGGCATCAACGACCGGGAGCTTGACGAAGCGCATGAAGACACTTTGCCCTGAGATGGAAAGAAGCACTTCCCGGGTCCGAATGCCGTTGTCCTTGAAGAGCTTGGCCAGAGTCGGGGTGATGAACCTGGCGCGATCTTCCTCTTTGTTAGGATCTAGGCCCAATTCCGCCACACCCGAGCGAAGGAGGGTCAGCGCACCTCCCCGGCTGATGCCAAACTCACCAAATTTGAGTGTGCTGGTACCGAGATCGACTGTTACAACTTTGTGGACTGAAGCCATGGTAAACGAAATGCTAAGGGATAAAGGAATCGGAGGGGTTCTTATTTCTTATTATTCAATCCTGTTGCCGAGGCTAGTTACTCTCGGCAGGCAATTTGATGGCCGGATAATGATTCGGATCGGTAACGATGAAAGCACACTGGTTTTGCCGATAAACAAACCCTGCCATAGCTTTGAGCGGTTGATACCACTTGGGGTCCTTTTCTTTGTTTTCATCAATGCTATCCGCATATTTTCCATCAACATTGGCTTCGATATGGATGTTAAATAACCGTTCAAAATCGGAGGGGGATAGTTTGCAGTACCGTTTAAGCGTCGAGGGAGGGACGTAAAAAACGCCGTAAACATTATTATTCTGGGCGAGATTGACGTAGGTGACCGAGCCGGTCAGCGCAACAGGAACACCCTCGTTAGGTTTGCCCTGAGGATCAAGCATGTCGCGACCTTCGATCCATATTTTGAACTCAACGGCATCCAGAAAGGCCCCCGCATCCTTGGTTACGCTAAAACGAAATTCCACCTTGAGCCATTGATCATCGCTGGAACCGCCACCGCCGTTGGTCTCGCCCACGGATGGAGGTTCAACAAAAGTAGGTGTGATGGCTCCACTATCCGCAAACTTAACTGGGGAATTAACCACTTGAGCAAAGAGAGAATATCCGGTCAAACCCAGGAAAAGGGTGATGAGATGGCATCGCTTAAGCATCGTTAGACGGAATGACATAGTTGTATGTAGTTTCAAACACCACCTCAGGTCAAACATTTTACGCTGATTGATGTGCAATCTTAATAAGGCACTCTGAACTTTATCATTGAGATTAGGCTGCAATAATCTCCAAAATAGCCAATTCCAGAGTGCGTCGTTTGTCGCTTTGACCGGTCAACATCTCCTTTTGTGCCCGATAAATGGCCGCCAAAGACTGAAGCCAGAACTGGACCGGGCGATGCTGGCTGCGCTGGGCAGCCTGGCCCAAAGCATAAGTGCTGATCGGTTCGCCGTCCTTTTTACGCGGCAGGTAAGCCTCTCCCGCAGCCGATACTTCCGCCGAAGAAAATGAACCGCGGTTGATGATCCGTAACATTTTATTTTCGCGGAGAACCGCAGCCAAAGCGGCCAGACGTACCTGACCCGCCAGCAGAATAAGAATGCCGACTTCTGACTCATCCTGGGCCAGCAAAGCGGAAAGTTGCGTGAGCGCCTGCTTCGCTTCTCCTCCCAGAACAGCATGACAAAAATCCCAAACGAGCACTTCACGGCTCCCGCTGATGATACGGTTCACGTCATCGCGGGTCAGCTCTGCCTCCCCTGCCCCGACGAAGCAACTGAGTTTTTCCAACTCCTGTGCCCAAACGGACGTGTCGATGCCGGTGGCCTGGAAGAAGCGTTCCGCCGCGCCGGGGCCGGGTCGGATGCCGGTGGCTTTCATGCGCTGCTCGATCTGGAAAATAATTTCATCCTCGCTGGTTTTCCGCAAATCGGGCAGGTCAAAATATTTGGCCTGGGCCAGCTTGAGCAGCGCCTTGCCAAAAGTCCGGCCCTTGTGAATGCCCAACGCACTGATGAGCATCGTCACCGAGGCGCCATCGACACGTTCCAAATCGGGTTGCAACGTTTCGAGCGCTTCCTTGACCGATGCGTGGCGGCCCACCCCGCTTTCGTCGAGAAAATTGACCGCCTTCCACCAGACCAATTTGCCTCCGCCAAAAAACGGAAGAGTCAGGATCGCCTCGCGCACCTGTTGGATGGAGTGAATGGCGGCGTCCACCGTGTCGGCCCGGCCGTCGATGGTTTCGAAATTCATCTGATCCTCGGGGGCCAGTTTGCGGGCAAGATCGGTGGCGGCTTTCTTCACCGCATCCTCATCGGAACCACAAAGGAAATGGATCGGGACTGCTTTCGTATTGCTTGCGGTGGCGGCCATGGGATTACACTATGATCGTGATATGGAACATCTCTGGGCGCCTTGGCGCAATCTTTACGTGAAACATCCCCAGAATACTACAGGAGATGTCTTCGCGGCAATCGCCCAAAGTTCCGACGACGAAACCAACCTGGTGCTGGCGCGGGGCAAGAGCTGTTTTGCCCTCTTGAATCTTTACCCCTATAACACCGCCCATCTCATGATTGTTCCCTATCGCATGGTCGGAGATATCGACGATCTCAGCGACGATGAATTATTCGAGCTGATGACCCTGCTCAAAAAAATGAAGGCGGCGGTAACCGCGGCTTTTCAGCCCCAGGGATTCAATATCGGCCTCAACATCGGTGCGGCAGCCGGGGCGGGCGTTGAGCAGCATCTTCACCTGCATCTCGTGCCGCGCTGGCGGGGTGACTCCAATTTCATGACCGTCACCGCAGGGACGCGGGTACACCCGTCCGACCTCGCGTCCGTTTACGCCGCGATCAAGAAGCACCTCTAGAGGGACTGGGCCTGATTATCTTCAAAGAAAATCCGGCCCGACCGAACATGCTTACCCCTTGCGGTGATGATGGTGGTGGTGATGATGATGATGATGGTGGCGATGATGGTGTCCGCCATTGGCCAAGGCTGGAGTAAGCGAAACGAGGGACAGTACCGCAACACAAACGAAGAATTTGACGGTGTTCATACTTAAGAAGACTCTTAGGCCATCGCATTGGTTACAGTTATTCTGCCCAGTGCATGGCCCATGGCGTCCTGGGAAATTTTCCACGAGTCTCGCTTTCAATATTCAGCTTCAGTAAGTTCTTTCCATGCGCATCGCCCTGCTACAACTCAACGCCACCATTGGCGCGTTCGACGGCAATCGCACGCGGCT
>Ga0206954_1147_pt1 | contig 18097 bp, 20 predicted proteins | sample Alteio_BWOrgHeat_37_FD_153250 | JGI IMG/M metagenome (GOLD analysis project Ga0206954, IMG submission 153250) | Enriched cells from forest soil in Barre Woods Harvard Forest LTER site, Petersham, Massachusetts, United States -... | ecosystem: Environmental > Terrestrial > Soil > Temperate forest >...
GACAGCCCCATCATTGGCGCGGGTTTGTATGTGGACAATGAAGTAGGCGGAGCAACGTCCACCGGCGTTGGCGAAGAGGTGATACGGAATGTAGGTAGTTTTTTAGTGGTGGAAATGATGCGCCACGGTTATTCACCCGAGGATGCCTGCAGGGAAGCAGTGAACCGGATCATCAAAAAGAAACCCGAGACAGCCAAAGATATACAGGTGGGCTTTTTAGCGATCAATAAAAAAGGTGAATATGGCGCTTATGCCATTCAATCGGGGTTTTCGTTTGCAGTTTGCAATGCCGAAAAACAAGACCTGTTAATACCCGGAAAGAGTTTTTACCCGTGATATTTTTCAGATCCGGCGGTTAAATAAGCGTGCGTGGTGTATAGTTTTTACCGTAAAGGCCACAAAGGGAAAAACGCAGAGGTCGCAAAGTGTTTTTCTTTGCGCTTTTGTGAAATCTTTGCGGTTAAATTCTTTTTAGTTTAGTCGTAGATTTAACCACTCCGAAGGAGTCCTTCGGACAGAGATCACAAAGAAGGCACAAAGAACACAGAGGAAAAAATAATAAACTATTAAGGCTTTGCGACCTTTGCGGTTTTCGCTTCGCGCACTTTGCGGTTAAAAATAATCTTAACGACTATGTTCAAAAAAAACCGCGCGATTTAACCGATGTTTGCCCGTAACCAATTAAAAAATTTTCCGTACAAAGTATCGGGGCGACCCCTGCGCCCTGGTTTTCGGCTTAACATAGTAATTTACATTATCGATGGATTCACCTGTTCTGCTTGAAGTTTGCGCCAATTCAGTCGAGTCAGCTTTAGCTGCGCAACAAGGCGGCGCTTCAAGAGTCGAACTTTGCGAAAACTTATACGAAGGCGGAACTACGCCATCTCACGGGGATATCCTGCTTGCCCGTAAATTGCTCCAAATAAAACTGTACGTGCTCATCAGGCCCCGTGGCGGAGATTTTTTATACACCGATGTGGAATACGAGATCATCACGGCCGACGTACAGCACTGTATTGAAGCCGGCTGTGATGGCGTGGTAATAGGCATGCTGAATGCCGACGGTACCATAGACAGGGATCGCTGCGGAAAACTGGTGCAAATGGCCAAACGGATGGGCCTGGGCGTTACCTTTCACCGCGCATTTGATATGTGTGCCAACCTTGACCAGGCGCTTGAAGATATTATCAGCCTCGGTTGCGAGCGGATTTTAACCTCGGGCGGTAAAAGTACGGCAATTGAGGGTTCGCGCATTATCAGCGACCTGGTAAAAAAAGCAAAAGGCCGGATAACGATCATGGCAGGCAGCGGCATTAATGAAAGCAACGTGGAGGACCTGGTGCGCTTTACGCAGGTTAACGAGGTGCATTCATCAGCCAGGGAGCGCAGGCAAAGCCGGATGCAATTTAAAAATGACCATATCATCATGGGCGACAATTATGGCGACGAGTATGCTTTTGAACAGACAAGTGCTGACAGGGTGAGGGATATTCTTAGAAATGCGAATCTTTAATTAGCTGTTTAAAAAATGGTTTTGCAAAGAGATCGTAGAGACGCGATGCATCGCGTCTCTGACCCGCATCTCACAGGTCGCAAGGTTAAAGACGCGATGCATCGCGTCTCTACCGCGTACAAATAAAAAGCAGGTTATTTTTAAACAGTCTCCAGGAGTATACAGGTTCCAGTTTTGTGTTTCAGGGCTTCGCCGCAACAAAATCCGTGTACTTTTCCACGAAAGTCCTGTAAACGTCATTCAAAGCCTTCCAATCCTTCCGGGCAATAATATCTTTTGGAAACAAGTGACTGCCAATACCAACCGCCTTTGCGCCCTGCTTAAAGTATTCCGTAAAATTTTCCAGCGTTACCCCGCCGGTGGGCATCAGGCTTACAAAGTTCAGCGGCGCAAGTATCTCTTTTATGTTGCCGGGTTTCAAATCGCTTGCGGGGAACAGTTTTACCATTGTAGCACCCATCGACCATGCTTTGTATATCTCGGATGGCGTATAAGCGCCTGGAAAAATGGGTATTTTCAACTCAACACAGGTTTTGATGACCTCTTCGTTGATGATAGGCGTTACAATAAACTGCGCTCCGGCAGCAAGTGCGTTTTGCAGATCGGAAAGGCTACATACGGTGCCCGCGCCAATATTTAAACGCCCGGCATAAGTTTCAACCAGCGAACTGATATGGGTTTCGGCGTTTGAGGAATTCATGGTGATCTCCAGGCAGGTAAGCCCCGAATCGCAGTAAACATCCGCAATCGGCTCGATGCATTCATCGGGAATATTTCTCATGATGCCAACCACCGGCATTTTGTTAAATAACTCAAATGAAAAAGCGCTCCTCATGACCATATCTTTAATTGTTTTGCGATGATCAGTTGACCCTTTACAGTCGCCTCATCGGCGTCCCCCGGCGAAAATATCAATAGTTTTTTATCCGGCGCCATTTCTTCCAGTGCGATTTGATAAGGTATTCGCAGGTCATTGCCGCATACCAGGTTAAGGGCTTCGGCATCTGCTGAAGCCAGGTCTTTTATTTCGGCGCCAATGAGCAGGCCGCTCAGGTAGTGATAGTTTTCGTTACCGGAGCAAACCTCAAAAAGACTATTGGTTCTTACCTTAAAAATTAAATTCAGCAAATTGCCGGCAGCTGCAGCCTTAAGGCCTTGCTTAAATACGGCGGCGTCAAAAGAACCAGACTCCACACTGTTTTTCAGGATGCTATTTTGCGCCAATAAAGCGAATACTTCGCCCGTCATAAAGCTCTTAACAGCTATGGCTTGGTTATTTTTCACAAGGATATGTTTTGCGTGGGTGCCCGGAAAAATAAACAGTTCATTTTTTACCATGCGTCCCCGCTCAATGCTGCCGATCAGTTGGGTTTCTTCGCCCCTCATTACATCATCGGTCGTTCTCGCACCCGAAATTACCAGCACATCGTGCTCAAATACCCGATTTGCAGCGACCTGTGCGGTGGTCATTTCTCCGCCGCCGGTCCTAAAAGGCATCGAGGTATACGGAAGCTCGATAAACCCGATTGACGAAGAAGCCATGCCCGATAAAACCACCGGAAGCCCGTTTAAAGACTGCCTGGTTTCGCTTTCCAGTTCCCTGATCTGCCGGTCAATCACCTTCAGGTAAAATCCCACCTTTTTGTCGTCCGGCAGCCCGCTTTGCTGCCATTGCTCAAAAGTTTGGGCAATGCCGTCCCCCGACCGGGCTTCGGCCAATATTTTGCCGTCGCCGGTATCCGCCAGCCTTAACCGCAGTGATGAAGTTCCCCAATCGCAGCTTAAAAAATGTTTCATTATGTTTCCGGGTATCAGGGGTCAGTTCACCTTCAAAAATGAGATTATTTCGAAGAACACGAAAATTATATTTTAGCTGAGATAGTTCCCTGATTAAAATCAATTTAACGCGTATCGGCAATGCCGATCAGTTTTCTATACAGCTAAACTTATTTATATTGTCGTATTAATTAAAATAATAAAATAATAAGAAATATTTAGCTATGACGCTATTTGTTGGCACCATATGTGGTAAACCTGCTATTATGAGGATAACACACGAACATCAACCGTCACGCGTATCTAATGATTTTGATAACGCTGACACCGGTATGAAGAAAATACTTTATTGGATACTTGTTTTCCTGGCATTTGTATGTGTTATATGCTTTGGAATTATTGCTATCCATTGGAGCATCAACTGGCGAATGGCTTAAAAGTACGCCGGACTGCCGGAGATAAATTATTGTTAATTAAACCGCCAGGGTTTCCGTTTGCGGTTAAATGCAAAGCCGCATTTATTGTTCGGTAAACCCTATCTTTGCCGCATGGCGGTAACATTTGACGATTTTAAGTTTAACAAGCAAATATTAAGCGCCATTGCTGATGCCGGCTATACCGAGCCTACACCCATACAGCAAAAAGCTATACCGCCCATCCTTAACGGGCAGGATGTGCTGGGCATTGCGCAAACGGGCACCGGTAAAACTGCTGCTTATGTATTGCCCATCCTGATGAAGCTTAAGTATGCCCAGGGCGATCATCCGCGGGCGCTTATTGTTGCGCCAACCCGGGAATTGGCAATGCAGATAGAGGAAAATATAAAAACCTTTGCAGCGAATACCGACTTACGGGTAGTTGTTTTATATGGCGGCCTGGGCCCCAAAACACAAATTGAACAGGTAAAAAAAGGCAGCGACATTATAGTAGCCACCCCCGGCCGATTTATGGATATTTACCTGGCGGGCCATATCTATACCAAAACATTGCAGGTACTGGTGCTGGACGAAGCCGACAAAATGATGGATATGGGCTTTATGCCGCAGATCAACCGCATTTTGGAGGTGGTGCCGGTTAAACGGCAAAACCTGCTGTTCTCGGCCACCATGTCCGACAAAATACAAGAGCTTTCCGGTAACTTTCTTGAATTTCCTACCGTTATCGAGATAACCCCGCAAGCCACGCCTGCGCAAACGGTGCAGCAGTATTTGTATCATGTACCCAATGTTAAAACCAAGATCAACCTGCTTAGAAGGCTGCTTGATGCGGAAAATGAGATCAGCAAACTGATCATTTTTTGTAAGACACGGGCGTCGGCTGAGGATGTTTACAAGTTTTTGCTGCGGAAGTATGGCGAAAGTGAGGTGAAGGTTTTGCACGCCAATAAAGGGCAAAATACAAGGATCAATTCCATCAATGCTTTTAAAAATGATGAGGTAAAAATTTTGGTGGCTACGGACGTCGCCGCCCGCGGAATTGATGTGAGCGACGTAAGCCACGTGATCAATTTTGATGTACCCGTGGTGATTGAGGATTACGTACACCGCATCGGCCGTACGGGCCGGGCTTATAACCTGGGCGAGGCGATCACCTTTTGTAATCCGGCCGAGGAATATTACATGCAAAAGATCGGGAAGCTGATCAGGCAAACCATCCCGGTAAAAGACATCCCGGCTGATGTATTTGTGGAATCTACCCCCTACGAAGAAAAGCAGGGCCAGGCCAAAGAGATAGATATGCAAAAACGACGTGACAATCCTGAATTTAAAGGCGCGTTTCACGACAAGAAGACCTCTAATCAGCATAAAAAATTCGACGCGGCAAAGGCAAAGAAAAACCCGCATGCAAAGCCGGTGAACCGGAAAGTGCCCAGGTCGTCGTCCAGAAAAAAACATTAACATCAATGAAACTTCGAATCACCCCGCTCAATTTTGCAAGCGCATTTTTTTTATTTGCCGCTGTTTACAGTTGGATTTACGGCGTTAAAGTGTTAGGCCCCAAGCTGGTTAACCTGGGAACAGCCATTGGCTGGATATTTTTGCTGTTTGCCGTTGTAGTGTCATTTCTGGATCTAATTCTTCGCAATTTCTTTCAGGAACTGAAAAAGTTATGGATTGTAGAGCTAAGCTTTATAACTTTGACGGCAATTATATTTTTACTTGTTAAATAAAAAGGGCATCGATTAATGCCTTTGAAATTAAAATAAAATCGAAAACTTGAAATGAAGAAAGCCGAAATTAAGCTTACCATTGAACTGGATGATAATAACGTACCTGAGCGGATCATGTGGGAATCGACAGATTCGGAAAATACGGACGCCGTGCCGGTAAAGTCGCTGATGCTGGCGGTGTGGGATTCCAGTTATAAAAACACCCTCCGGCTTGACCTGTGGACAAAAGATATGCCTGTGGACGAAATGAAACGGTTTTTCTTCGAGACCCTGCAAACCATGGGCGACAGCTTTTTGCGCGCAACCGGCGAAACCAATATTGTAGAGGACCTGCGCGACTATTGCGCCCATTTTGCCGACAAAATGGAATTAGCTAAAAATTGACATGCGCCTTAATAATCTCATCTCGTTTGCCGGTTTTGTGATTTTAATTGCTGGTACCTATTGCCCTATACTTCGCCCCTTGCATCTTTTTAACTGGGATGTTTACGATGGCAATAAACCTTATGGCATTGTGATATTGCTGGTGGCAGTGGTGGGCATATTGGGCACAGTGTTGAGTCAGCAGAAAATTGTAAAGCTAGCGGCCTGGTTGTCGCTTGGGTTGGTTGCCCTTTTTTTGTTGCTGGCCTGGCTCAAAGTAAAAACCTCCTTTAGTTTTATACCTTTTCACGCAATCGAAAACCTGGCCATTAAATCGGTAAAATATAAATGGGGTTGGTTTATGTTGTTTGGCGGCGCTATACTTGCTGTGATCGGTGTACTTTCACACAATAAAAATATAGTGAAAGCTGCCGCATGATTTAATGAATACCGCTTCGCCAGATATTTCAGCCCAGGAAATAGCCGAACTTGCAGAGGCGATTAAGGTAAGTCACGGCTTTGATTTTTCAGATTATTCAAAGGCTTCGCTAAAAAGAAGGATCGTCAGGGTGATGATGATCAAAAAACTCAGTTTTGCCGATCTTAAAGATAACCTGGCTGGCGACCCTGGCTTTTTCCAGTACTTTTTGGAAGAGGTGACGGTAAACGTTACGGAGATGTTCCGCGATCCTGCATTTTACAAAACGCTGGCGCGGGAGGTGATCCCTCACCTGGCGGCCCTTCGGCAGGTTAAAATTTGGTCGGCGGGATGTTCATCGGGCGAAGAAGTGTACTCCTTTGCTATTTTGATGGATCACTCGGGCCTGAAGAACAAAACATTTATTAGTGGCACCGATGTGAATGCAACGGTTTTAAAAGAGGCGCGTAAGGGTAGTTACAATTTACGTAGTATAAAAACCTATACCGACAATTACCAGTTGTGCGGGCTGCCGGGTTCGCTGAACGATTACTTTACTACCGGCTATGATACAGCGTCCATCCAAAGCGAATGGAAACAAAATACTGTTTTTTCAATTCACAACCTGGTTTCCGACGCCCCTTTCGACCAATTTAACCTCATCAGCTGCAGGAACGTGTTTATCTATTTTGAAACTGCCTTGCAGGAACAGATACTGGATGTTTTTTACCGCAGCCTTAGCCCCAACGGTTATTTATGCCTGGGCAGCAAGGAAACCATCCGGTCTGACAAGTTCAAAAAGAAATTTAAACCGGTAAATACCAAGGAAAATATCTACCAAAAGATCAGTTTTTGAGTGGCGGAATGGCATTGAGTTAACGTGGGTTCGACATACGCGCCGTATGCCTCACCCCAACCCTCTCCAAAGGAGAGGGAGCTGAAAAAGAGCCCATAGCGCTAAAGATTAACCCCTTTGCATTGAAGCCCTCTCCTTTGGAGAGGGTTTGGGTGAGGCGAACCTAATGTGTCAGGTAACAAATAGTCCTAACTTGGCAGTGTCAACAACACCGTTAAAACTCCAGCCAGGTTTGGCCAATGCCCAACACTTTTGCCTCATGTTCCAGCAGCCATTTTTTACGCCAGAGCCCGGCGCCAAAACCTGTTAAACTGCCGTCGGAACCGATAACACGGTGACAGGGAACCACAATGATCAAATGATTTTTGCCATTTGCCGACGCGATGGCCCTGATGCCCAAAGGGTTGTTCATCAGCTTAGATTGGTCCAGGTAGCTGATGGTTTTGCCATATTCGATTTTGGATAGCTGGTCCCACACCTGTTGCTGAAAACCCGAGCCTTTTTGATTTAAGGGCAGATCAAAAACCATTCGTTCGCCCTTAAAATACTCGTCCAATTGCCGGATGGCCATTTCAAGCAGTGGCGTTTCGGGCGGCACGATCTCAAACTCCTCATCAAGCAAATAGATAGAAGTAATAAACCCATCTTCTTCAATGATCCGTGCAAAGCCGATCGGCGTTTTACAATAAGCGCTTGGCATCTGATAGCAGTTTTTGCTGATTTATATAATTGGCTGCGTCGAAAATAATATTGGTAAAGTGTATTGCCAGAATTAATCCGGCGCTTATCTTTCGGACTTTACTGACTTTCCCGACTTTCGGACTTCCTAATAATTTATCACCTGCTCCTCGATCTGCACGGGTATCTCCCTCCACTCATACTTCTGTGTACGCAGCTGCGGCTCAAAACCAGCCTCTTTGATGGATTGCTGTATGCCTTTCGCCGTGAAGCGGTGCGGCGCGCCGGCTGCGGAAACCACATTTTCTTCGATCATGATCGACCCAAAGTCGTTTGCGCCGGCATGGAGGCATATTTGGGCAACCTGTTTACCGACGGTGAGCCAGGATGCCTGTATGTTTTTGATATTGGGCAGCATAATACGGCTCAGGGCGATCATGCGGATATACTCATCGCCGGTAACGTTATTGGTGATGCCACGCAAGCGGCGCAGCAATGTGCCATCATCCTGGAAAGGCCAGGGGATGAAGGCTACAAAGCCATAATTTCCTTCGGGTTTTTCGGATTGTACCTCGCGGATCCAAACCAGGTGCTCAAAACGCTCCTCAATGGTTTCAATATGGCCAAACATCATCGTGGCCGAAGTAGGCAGGTTTAATTTATGTGCGGCCCGCATTACATCCAGCCATTCCTGTCCGCCGCATTTACCTTTACTGATCAGGCGGCGTACGCGGTCGTTCAGTATTTCGGCGCCGGCGCCGGGCAGCGAGTCAAGGCCTGCGGCCTTTAATTCGCGCAGCACATCGATATGGCTCATGCCCTCCAGTTTGGACACATGAGCAATCTCCGGCGGACCTAAAGAGTGTAACTTAAGGGTGGGATAAAGCTCCTTTAAAGCCCTGAAAGTATCTGCATAAAATTTCAAACCAAGATCGGGGTGATGGCCGCCTTGCAATAACAACTGGTCACCGCCGTAACGGAAAGTTTCCTCAATCTTCTTTTTATAAGTCTCAATATCAGTGATGTAAGCATCCTCGTGTCCCGGCCTGCGAAAAAAGTTGCAAAACTTGCAATTGGCGATACAAACATTGGTGGTATTTACATTCCGGTCTATCTGCCAGGTAACCTTACCATGCGGCACCTGTATTTTGCGCAACTCGTTGGCCGTGTACATTAAATCAGGCGTGGAGGCGTTGTGACTCAGGTACACACCTTCTTCCTTACTTAGGAATTCGAAGTTTAAGGCGCGTTGCAGCAGATCAGCGGTGTTCATGGTGCAAAGATATTTAATAAGCACGAATGTTCACGAACAAGAACGAATTACACGAATTTATTAACACCGTTGTGACGAATGAAATTAACACTAATTTTCACGAATAAAACCGAATGAGGACGAATAAGATAAATTTGAATGGATGTAGTGGTCTACTGGCATACTTTGAAAGTTAACGCATATAAATTCGTGAAAATTCGTCTTTATTCGTGAAAATTCGTGTTAATTCAAATACCTTCGTCACACTATCCGGTATTTCCTGCTGGTAATGGCTTACGTAGATCAGCGTTACATTGCTCATCCCACAAATGGTATCCACCAAGGTTTTAAAATGATGCTGCTGGTGGGCATCAAGTCCCTGGCAGGGTTCATCGAAAATAAGCAGGTCGGGGTTTTTGATGAGGGCACGGGCCAGCAGGCAAAGGCGCTGTGCGCTGGCCGGGATATTTTTTAAAAGTACGCGGGCGTATTTTTCAATTTCCAGTGCTTTCATCCAGCGTAATGCTGTTTCGGCCTTCGTTTTGCTGCTTTGGCGGAACAGGCCCAGCGTATCATAATAGCCCGATTCGATCACCTGCAAACAGCTGTTATCCGTCGGAAAATACTGGTGCAGCTCGGGCGATACAAAGCCAATTTTACTTTTAATATCCCAAATGCTTTCGCCGGTACCGCGTTTTTTGTCGAACAAAATTAGATCATTGGCGTAGGCCTGGGGATTATCGCCATTGATCAAACTAAGCAGGGTGGACTTTCCGGCGCCGTTCGGCCCCAGCAGCGCCCAGCGCTCGCCGGGCGTGATTTGCCAGTCGATGCCATCCAATATCACTTTGTCGCCATATTGAATGTGGACCTTGCTCATTTTAACGATATAGTCATAGGTCCGCTTGCCTTCATTTTCATTCAGCAGTACTTTTAGCTCATTATCGTCCAGTTCGTCTTTATCATCCTTTAGGTATTCATCCGGGCTGAAGTTGTTTTTAGCGAAAGTTTGTTCAATTCGGCCCTCCTTCAAAACAGCAACGTGCGTAATAGCGGCAGGTATTTCATGAGGTGATGTTGCCATGATCACGGTTATGCCGGATGTGATGATCTCGTCGATGATGGCGCTAAAGGCCGCACGGGTTTGTACGTCCAGGCCGGTTAGCGGGCTGTCGAGCAGTAGTAAAAGCGGGTTTTTTATAAGTGCTGCCGCGATCATCAGGCGTTTGGTTTCGCCGTTGGATAGTTTGATCAGCTGTTTGCTGCGCAGATCATCCAGTTTCATCAATGCTGTCACTTTTTCAAATGTCCAATAGCGCCCGTCGCTGTCAATTGGCGAGATCGACCCAAGATATTCATCAACCGTTTGTGCATCTTCCGAGTCGGACGAGTTATAGCGCTGCTGGTAATAAAAATCGGAAGTGTTTGACAGGTTTTTAAAATGATGCCGCGGCTCAACCAGGGCAATCAGTTTATGATGGGTAACGCGGCCGTTTAAATGCTCATGTTTCGCTAAAAAATCTTCAAAAAAATGATAGTCGATCGTTCCGCCGGTAATATTAAAGCGGCCGCCAATGGTTTGCAGCAAAGCGCTTTTGCCCGATCCGCTAGCCCCGATGAGCGCCCAATTTTCACCTTTATTAGCGATGAAATTTAAATTTTGAAAAAGGGTGTTATTAAGATAACGGACGGTGGCATGGTTGATCGATAGGAGCGGTGCGGGCATTATTTGCATATTTGCGGGTAAAAATACCGGATAAACACCAATGGCAATTCATTTTAAACAAAAAAGCTCCGGATAAACATCCGGAGCTTTTTTGCTTTTGCTAAGAAAGAAATTATTTCTTCTTGCTAGTGTCTTTCTTCATTTTAGAAGTATCGGCCATTTTCATTTTGCCGGTATCTGCCTTCTTAGAAGTGTCAGCCATTTTCGCCATTGAGGTGTCGGCTTTCTTTGAAGTGTCGCTGTCAGAAGAGCCAGCAGAACCGCTGCCTTTGCAAGATGCGAACGAAACTGCGATAGCTAATGCTAAAGCGCCAAATTTTAATGAGTTTTTCATGTTAATTTTTTTAAGTGATTTATTAGTTTACCCCTTAATACCGAAAAAAACAAAAGGTAACCCATGATTTTAAAAAAAATCAACGAATTACCTTTTGTAAAAAAATTAACAGAAAAACTTTAAGAGAAATTATTTCTTCTTAGAAGTGTCTTTCTTAGCGGTGTCAGCAGCCATTTTCATTTTGCTGGTGTCTTTCTTAGAAGTGTCAGCTGCCATTTTCTTGCTGGTATCAGCTTTCTTAGAAGTATCGCTGTCAGATGAACCTGCTGAGCCGCTACCTTTGCAAGCAGCAAATGAAACTGCGATAGCCAAAGCTAAAACGCCTAATTTGAATGAATTCTTCATGTTTAAATTTTTATTAAAGTGTGAATGTTACACCTTAATACAGCAAGTATAAAAAGGTAACCCAAAATTTTTTAAAAAATTAAAGATTACCTTATTGCAGAAAAAATCAATTGAAAAACGCTAAAAATTTCTATTTTTTAGTGGTGTCTTTCTTCATGGTGTCAACAACTACTTTTTTGGTAGAGTCGACAACAACTTTCTTGGTAGAGTCAATAACAACTTTCTTAGAAGTATCCGTGGTGTCGGAACCGTTGCCCGAGCCGCTGCCTTTGCAAGCTGCGAATGAAACTGTGACAGCCAAAGCTAAAAATCCTAATTTGAATGAGTTTTTCATAGTGTTTAATGTTGATGTATTGATTGTTAACGCCGTTGATAGGTTTTTGTTTGGGGGAGAGGAGTCAGGAAGTCCGGAAGTCCGAAAGTCCGGAAGTCCGGAAAGTTAAGGAATTCGCCAATTGGACTAAACAATCACTTTAACGAATTCCTCAATCCATTGATCATTACTAAAATTTCTTCGCACTGCCCATAAATTTTAGAAAAGGTATCGGGAACGATAAGATTACGTTTTTGTGCCAAATATAAACAACCGACTACTTCGACATTTGAACGCAGCGCATAGCCTAAAAACTTATTGAACTCCGCGTTCGATTGACCGGTAGGACCTTCTGCAATGTTCAATGAAATGGAATCAGCCGCTCTTTTTATTTGTGCGGAAAGAATGAATAATTCATCTTTCGGAAAAGTTTTCGTTAATTCGTGAACATCGGCGGCCAGATCAACAGATTTTTGCCAAACTATTAGTTTCTCAAATTTAAAACTCATGGTGTATATTTATCATTAGCAAATTACTAAAAACATCCAAAAAACATCTTTCGGACTTTCGGACTTTTCGGACTTCCGGACTACAAAACAATTTTTTTATCGCGAATGGGTTACATTTTCGCATATATAGTATTAAACAGGTGAGTAAAGATTCAACAACCGGGACGCCGACGGACAGCGAAGTTATACTGGGCATCCTTAATAATTCGGAAAGTGTTGTAAAACGGCTGTATTTGGCCTATTTTCCGATGGTGATGCAGCTAATTATAAACAATAATGGTGATGCGGACGATGCCAAGGATATTTACCAGGAAGCCATCATTATTCTTTATAACAAAGTAAAAAATGGCGATTTTGAGCTTAGCAGCAAACTGAAAACCTATATTTATTCGGTTTGCAGGCGGCTTTGGCTGAAAAGGCTGAGCCAGTTGAACCGTTACGGCGGCGACATTAAGGATTTTGAAGAGTATTTGTCGGTTGATGATGAGACCGAAAAAAATAACGAAAGAGATATCCAATTTAACCGTATGGGTGATGCGCTTAACTTACTGGGCGAACCCTGCAAAACGATAATAGAAGATTTTTACATCAATAACAGGTCGATGAAAGAGATCTGCGAGAATTTTGGTTATACCAATGCGGATAACGCCAAAACCCAGAAATATAAATGCCTGCAACGGTTAAAGAAATTGTTTTTTCAACAAACATAAAAAGGGAAAAGAGATGAACGATAGTGAGCTTTTGGAACAGATTGAACGGTACCTGAATGGCGAAATGACCAAACAGGAACGTGCTGCCTTTGAAACATTGCGCGGCGAAAATGCAGAGATCAATGAACAGGTGACCGAGCATAAGCATTTTACCAACCTGATAAAACAATACGGCGAGCGCCTTGAGTTGGAGAAACGGCTTGACGCTATTCATAACGAGATAGACGTGGAGGCACTGGAGGATGAATTAAGAATACATCCTTCGTTTATCGTGCGACTATGGCGTAACCATCATTCAAAAATTTCGGTGGCGGCTTCGATAGCGATATTTTCGGTGTTGTGCACTTTGTTTTATACCGGGTATTTAACAAACCAGGATCGGGAAATTCAGCAATTAAGAGGTTCACTTGACGGTTTGGCAAAGTTCGTTAAGTACAATCCCAATATTTCCTCTGGTCCGCATACTATAATACCTCATCCTCCTATTGTAAATCGTGGCAACTTTAGAGGAACCGGTTTTGCAATTTCAGCAGATGGTTTGATTGTGACCGATTATCACGTTGTGAGGGATGCCGATTCGGTGTATGTTCAGAGCGCAGATGGTACATCTTACAAAGCAAAAGTCATCCACGTCGAATCGACACCGGACATAGCGATTTTACAGGTGACTGACCCATCGTTTAAGCCCTTAGCACCTCTTCCTTATTCGTTTAGAAAAGCGGAGGCCGATATGGGCGAAAACGTGTTTACTTTAGGTTTTCCTTCGGATGCCCTGATTTTAGGCCCGGGATTTTTAACTGGAAATTCAGGATATAAAGGAGACTCTACTTCGTACCAGATGTCGATACCTGCTAACCCTGGAAACAGCGGCGGCCCTTTGTTTGATAATAGGGGTAACATCATAGGTATTGTGGATGCGAAACAAACCAACCTGGCAGGCGCCACATTTGCGCTGAAGGCAGATTATTTATTGAAAGCTATCCAGAATATCCCGTCTGATTCACTTAACAAGCCGCTGACCTTGAATACGCGTAATGTGCTGGCCAATTTAGGCCGTCCGCAGCAGATCACCAAACTGCGGAACTACGTGTTTATGATCAGAGTTTATCAATAGCCTCCCAAAAAATCAATATATTAAGGCGTCGCGGTGAAAACCGGGACGCTTTTTTTTATCGGTCCACTTCACCCAAAACAATGTCTATAGAACCGATAATGGCAACCAAATCGGCTATCATCACACCTTTGGCCAGTTCGGGCAGTACAGACAGGTTGCAGAAACTTGGTGCGCGGGCTTTTACACGAGTGGGTATTTCGGATTTTCCATCGGCCATAAAATAAAAACCCAGCTCGCCTTTCGCGCCTTCGCAGCGCACATAGTAATCCTGCGCTTTGGGCGTAATTTTGCGTGGCATTTTGGCACGGGGATCAAAGTCGGGCGTGCGTTTTAATTCTTTCTTCAGGCGTTCCAGGCATTGTTCGATGATCCGGAGTGATTGGGCAACTTCATCTACGCGCACTTTGTAACGGTCCCAGCAATCGCCTACGGCGCCCATTTCGCCTTTGCCGATGGGCACGTCAAATTCAAGCTCTGGGTAAACGGAGTAATTATCAATGCGCCGTAAATCCCACTTTAGTCCTGAACCACGCAGCATCGGGCCGGAACAGCCGTAATTGATGGCTACATCCATCGGCAGCACGCCGATATTGGCGGTACGGTTAATAAATATTTGGTTTTCAGTAAGTAACTCGTTCAGCTCGATAAGTTTCGGCTTAAAATATTCCACAAATTCGCTGCAGCGCTCTTCAAAGCCCACAGGCAGGTCATAAAACAAGCCACCCACCCAAATGTAATTGTACAGCATGCGCGAGCCGGAGGCCCATTCCAGCATGCCCATAATGTGCTCCCTATCGCGGAAGCACCATAAAAATGGCGTAAACGCGCCAATATCAATGCCATAAGTGCCGATGGCGATCAAATGCGCGGCAATGCGGTTCAGTTCGCAAACCAGCACACGGATGTATTCGATGCGCCTGGGGATGTCCTTATCAATACCCATCATTCGCTCAACACCCATTACAAACGCATGGCTGTTATTCATGGAAGCCAGGTAGTCCATCCGGTCGGTAAAGGGGATGGTTTGCTGGTAGGTAAGCGATTCGGCGTGTTTTTCAAAACAGCGGTGCAGGTAACCGATATGCGGGATCACATCTTTAACGATCTCGCCGTCGGTAATGAGCTCAAGCCTTAAAACGCCATGTGTCGACGGGTGCTGAGGGCCCATATTGAGCACCATATCCTCGGTAGCGGCAGCGGCTATTTTTTGGTAGTACTTATTTAAAGCCTCGTTATACTTAGGATGCGTGGATTCCAATTCCTGGTTTGATGACGTCATTTTTACGAATTTCAAATGTACAGAAAGGAAGCAGAAAGCAGAAGGCTAAAAGCAGAAAGCTCAAAAACTGTGTGTGGAAGAAATTCCCCGTTTTTTAACGAAACAGTTGATATACAATTGGTTATAAGTATGTATTTCAAAAGCTAAAATTTGGAACAATTGATTATCAGTAACTTACAAAAATGTGTAAATCTATAAAAAATGGAAAATACTGATAATGAGCGTGTTTCACAGTGTTCCACTTTGTTCCGCGTGTAAAAATGGAACGCTTAGGAGAGTCAAGAATCAAGAATCAAGAACCAAGAGTCAAGAATCAAGAATCAAGAAAGGACTTGCTTGGCTCTTGGTTCTTGGCTCTTGATTCTCTTCTACTGTGCGAAATTTTTATATTTCTTTTTTTCGGTGATCTTACTGCCTTGCGTGGCTACCCATGCATAGCTGTACATGGCTAATGCTTTGGCGGTACCCTGGCGTTTTTTAAACACCCAAACATCCTTCATAAATTCCTTATGGTTTTTGCTGTTCAGCGTATCGAAAGCAACGGAGATAGTAGGAGTGAGGGAGTATGCCGAATGCCAGGTGCCGAAAGGGATAAACAACGTTTCGCCGGGGCCAACCACAAAGTTTATAGGAGTGGCATCCTTATACTTAGGATGTCTTTCGTAATCCGGTTCGAATATATTCAATTCTGAGCGCCATGGATCGTCGGGACGTGGGTACAAACAATCTTCCTGGCCGCGGGGGAATACGGTAAACCGTTTTTCGCCATATAACTGGGTGATCCACGCATTCAGGTGATAATAATCAAGGTGGAGATAAGGGAACTTGCCGCCCGGACCGCCGATAAACAATTCGGTAGCACCGCCCCATTTACCCAACTGGAACATTTTATTTTTCAGCCAGTTTGGCGAGGCATAGTTCAGATCCAGAGGATCGAGCAATGGCATCAATTCGGGCAAGCTGTCAGGTATATTGTAGATTATAGGATATGGGGCGGGGTTTTCGGCGGTGCTGTTTTCAACCAGGTCCATCACCTCTTTCATAGTATAAACTTTGCCCCTTACGTCGATCTCGCGATCAGGATAGTTTTGCCTGAACCACTCGGGTGTAAAAAGACCATTTGCTTTCCAAACTTTAGCAGCTTTGGTAAATACCAGCGGAATGCCGGGTTTGTAATGCTCTTCGATAAATTCTTCGTAGGAAATGTCGTCCCTTCTGATAATATCCATAAGTTTAATTGACGTTGATTGGGGGATTTATACGGAGAGTAAGTTTGAAAGGTTTTTGGGAGTTGAATGAGTTGGACAAACAGATCCTTTATTTCAACAAATGCGGGACGGCAGCCGCAGGGGCACCCTTGTGCCGTGAATAGGTAAAAACACAGGAACATAATTGGATATTGGCGGAGTACGAGGTAGCCGTTACGCAATAGCCGGCGCGTTGCGCTGGCAGGGGAAGCAGATACCAGCCGCCGTCGTTAAAGCTATGGCCGCCGAAAGCCTCAGCGATGTGAGGTGTGGAAAAGCGCCCACGGCGAGTGGCGTATGAGCGAAAAACGCGCCCGCGCTCATACACCTGACCGTACACGGGTGTTCCATTGTAATAGTCTGATTTTAAATTTGTTATGGTACAGTTTATAGCGATATTTTCCGTTTTGTATCGAACTTGCAAACTGCAAGTCGCTGACTGCCACCTGAATACTGATACAGGTGTTCACGAAATTCGTCAAAAACGTGCAGATTTTGAGAATTGTAAATTTTAACCCGCTAAAAATCAGTGCTTTTCGTTACTGTTTGAAGGATGATCGTGTGCAAAACGTGAACACTTTTACACCGGTTTTTATCAGAAAATGGTACTGTGGAGAAGGCCTTTGATCATAGCAAAAGACCCTATTAAATTAAAAGCAAATTCCGGGATTGATGGGTTTTATTTCTATTTTTAAAATTTGTTATTTAACAGCTTTTAAAGCCCCCTGATGAGCGCATCACTGATCTTTATTATTATCCTCGCCTATTTTATCCTGCTGATGGTGATTGCCCGGCTAACCTCGCGGCATAATAAGGAAAATAGTTTTTTTGACGGCGATAAGTCCTCCCCCTGGTTTTTGGTGGCATTCGGGATGATCGGGTCGGGAATATCGGCGGTATCGCTGGTATCTATACCGGGCAATGTGGGCAACAACAACCTGTATTATTTCCAGTTTATCCTGGGCACGATAGTTGGCTACTTGTTTATCGCTTTCGTGCTCACGCCTATTTACTATCGGCTAAAGCTGGTTTCCATTTACACTTACCTCAATATCCGGTTTGATAATATTACCTATAAAACCGGTTCGCTGTTTTTCCTGGTGTCGCAGTCTTTCGGGGCTGCGCTGCGGCTGCTGTTGTCTATCAAAATATTGCAATACGCCTTTTTCGATAGCCTGCACATTCCGTATTTTGTAACCATTATTATTGTGCTGATACTCATCTGGCTGTACACCAATAAGTCGGGCATAAAAACCATTGTGTGGACGGATGCGCTGCAATCCCTGTTTTTGATCACCGTCATTATCATTTCCATCGCTACAATTACCCGCTCGCTGGGATTATCGCCGGGCGAAATGTTTAGCGCAGTCGTCCATCACCCTTACGCAAAAATGTTCGACTGGGACATGCACGCCGGGTCGAACTTTTTTAAGCAGTTTATATCGGGCATCCTGATCACCGTTGCGCTGGTGGGCCTTGATCAAAGCATGATGC
>Ga0206954_1117_pt1 | contig 18066 bp, 18 predicted proteins | sample Alteio_BWOrgHeat_37_FD_153250 | JGI IMG/M metagenome (GOLD analysis project Ga0206954, IMG submission 153250) | Enriched cells from forest soil in Barre Woods Harvard Forest LTER site, Petersham, Massachusetts, United States -... | ecosystem: Environmental > Terrestrial > Soil > Temperate forest >...
CATGACTAAAATTTGTTGTTCCAATTACAAAGGTTGCGATTGTAAATATGGATAAGATTACCTTTTTCATTTTATTTATATTTTTGATTGTCAATTGATTGTATTCATATAATTTTTAAATACAACCATAAGACGAGCGGGATTTCAAAACGTTACACTAAATTGTGCTGAAATAGACGAACGCCTTATTTTCTTCGGCAAATGTCGGGTTTTTGTCGGCGAAATTTTTCATAATAGTGTAATTATTACACTAAGTATGTGATTTATATCAAACAGAATAAAATTTTGTTTTAGCTATTTTACCCTCAAAAAATAAAGGCAAAAGGCCAAACTCCGAAATCTTTAGGAGAACATTGTTTTCGTGGAAATATTTTATTTCGCGGGGGCTTTTTTTAGCGGCATTAAGGAACCGTCTAAAAAAGACTTGAATTGATTTTCATTGCCGTTGACTTCAGTCAACGGATAAAAATCAGCTATAGTAATGGGCGTTAGCCCAAATTATCTCTCGTGTTTTGGCTAAAGCCACTGGTTTATTTGTCAATAGTCCGTCGGCTAAAGCCGACGGCAATGAATATTATCATTTTTAAACAGCTGCTAAGAAATGACCAGTTTCTCACCTGCAAATTTTATTTTTCCTGCATCAAGCAGCAAACGTATGGTGTCGATCTTCTCTTTATCCGAGCCAATATTGGTTGAGGTGACCAGGGAGGCCAGGTCCATCGGCGAGGTGCTGAGTATTTGAATCACCTCGTTGGTGATCTCATCGAGTATTTCACCGGAATGTTTTTGGCGCTTTTCTTCGATACAGACATCACAAATACCGCATTTATCTGCATTTGCTTCATCGAAGTATGCCAGCAACATTTGGCTCCGGCACTTTTTGTGTGTTGCGTAGGCAAAAACGGCTTCCATTTTTCGTAACTGCGTGGCCTTTCGGTCATCAATGGCCTTTTTATTGATGTAAAGGGCATTGGCAGGCTGCCGCGGTTTTAGCCAGGTAACCTGCGGTGTATCCGTTTGCTGTTCATAGCTCAGGATGTGATATTCCTGAAGCTGTTTCATGCCCGCAATTACCTGTTGCACGTTCATGTTTGCCCGTTTTGCCAGGTCAAATTCGCGCAATCGCACATAGTTTTCAAAAGAACCGCCGTACGAACGCAGCAGCGTCTTAATAAAAGGGTCCCATCCCGGGTTTTGTATCTGGAAATTGTACAATTCCTCATTCTCCACCAAAAACTTAAAACGGGATGGTAAAAAAACACTTTCGTTAAAGGCCATGTACTCATCCAATTCAAGGAATTTCAGCGCTTTAATGGTTTTTATCATGTCCAGCTTAAAGCGGCTGCAAAAGTTGGCAAGGTCCAGGTCAAAACTCAGGCCCTCCCCTGCTTCGTAAGCCAGTTGGTAATAATTAGCCAGTGCGTGGTAGGTTTGCTTAATTTCGGCAACCGACGGAAAACTCAGCTCAAACTTTTTTTCCTGTTTCAGCCTGTCGGCAGGCGTGTACAATAAAACGGCATAAGCTTTATGATCGTCGCGACCTGCCCGACCGGCTTCCTGGTAATAAGCTTCCAGGCTTTCGGGGGGCTCTTTATGGATCACAAACCGAACGTCAGCCTTATCTATCCCCATCCCAAAAGCATTGGTTGCAACGATCACACGGCTGCGGCCATATTTCCAATTTTCCTGTTTCTGCGAGCGCAGGCCGGTTTCGAGCCCTGCATGGTAAAAATCAGCCTTTATGCCATTGTCGTTGTAAAATTTGGCTATATCGGCCGTTTCTTTCCGGCTGCGCACGTACACAATACCGCTGCCTTTAACGCCCCTGGCGATGTCCAGCATTTTGCGAAGTTTATTTTCCTCATGCTGCACCACATAGCTGATACTTTTTCGGGCGAAACTTTTCCGGTAGACCACATCATTTTTAAACTGCAGTTTTTGGCGGATATCTTCGCTGACTTCTTCGGTGGCCGTGGCTGTTAGTGCAAGCACCGGAATATTGGGGTGCAAGTCCCTGAGGTCCGCTATGTGCAGATACGGCGGCCTGAAGTCATAACCCCATTGCGATATGCAATGGGCCTCGTCAACGGCGATAAGGTTCACCTTCATATATTTGATCCGCTCCCTAACCAATTCGGAAAGCAAACGCTCCGGCGAGAGGTACAAAAATTTTACGTTGCCGTAAATGCAGTTATCCAAAGCGATGTCGATCTCGTATTTTCCCATACCCGACACCACCGAAACCGCTTCGATACCTTTAGCCTGCAGGTTTTCTACCTGGTCCTTCATCAGCGCGATAAGCGGCGAAACCACAATGCATATCCCCGGCATTGCTAATGCTGGCACCTGGAAACAAACAGACTTTCCTCCGCCCGTTGGCAAAAGCGCCAGCGTATCCCGCCCATTTAATACCGAATTGATGATCTCTTCCTGCATAGGCCGGAAAGAATCGTGGTTCCAGTAGTGCTTGAGGATCTCGTGGATGGTCATTTGTTTATTTCGGATTTCGGAATTTCGATTTCGGATATTTAATTTAAAAATGTCCGGTTGGCCGTAAAGATAATTCTGAAATCCAACATCCGATATTCGAAATCCATATAATTCCGAAATCGAATATCCAAAACTATCTCATAAGCGGAGCGAAAAATCCGAAATCCCATATCTCCCCGCCCTTTTCATTCAATTTTTCTACTTAAATTTGTTAAAACGATTTATTTATGCAAACTACGGCGATCAGGCAACAGCTACAGGAATATGTCGACAGCGGTGACGACAAGCTTTTGAAACTTATGCTGGCATTAGCGCGGGAATATAACGATGAAGAACTTGAATACGAGTTCACCGATGAGGAAATAAGGCTATTCGATGAGCGGCGCGCAAAAAGGCTACGCGGCGAAAGCAAGATTCACAGCTGGGAAGATGCTGAGAAAATTATTACCGGCAATAAAATGAAATAATGGCTTACGACTTGTTTATACAGGATGAAGCCGTTTATGAAATTGAGGATGCATTTGATTGGTATGAAGAACAAAAACCAGGACTGGGATACGAACTTATAGAGGAAATTAAATCGTGCTATAAAAAAATCCAAAACGATCCCGACCATTACAGCTACACGCGAACGCTATATCGAAGAATACAGACCAAACGCTTTCCTTATATTATCATTTACGAAATTGAGGAAAATGTAATCATCGTAAATAGTGTTCGTCATATAAAGCGTAAACCTCTTTATTAGGTTTAAAATTCCGAATTCCGAAATTCCAAGTAACTTCGCGGCTTTAATCGATACCCATGAAAGCAACGTGCGCTGCGATATTATTTCTATTTAGTTCCTTTTCCCTCCACGCCCAAAAATGGAACGTTGAAACCCCTCCGAGCCCGCAAAAAAAAGTAACAATTACCACCGATGAAGGCACCTGGATGAACCTGGATGTTAGCCCCGACGGCAAAACAATTGCTTTTGATCTTTTAGGTGATATATATAGTATACCAATTACCGGCGGCAAGGCAAGCTTGCTGGCCGGCGGTAAAGCCTGGGAAATACAACCCCGTTTCAGCCCGGATGGCAAACAAATTTCGTATACGAGCGATAAAGACGGCGGCGACAATATCTGGATAATGAACAGCGATGGCAGTGACAAGCATCCGCTAACCAAAGAAAACTTTCGGCTGCTGAACAATGCTTCCTGGACCCCGGATGGCCAGTTTTTAGTGGCCCGCAAGCATTTTACCGGAACGCGGTCGCTGGGCGCCGGGGAGATGTGGCTTTACCATAAAAATGGAGGTGATGGCATACAACTCACCAAACGCAAAAACGACCAACAGGACGCCGGCGAGCCCATCGTATCGCCGGATAACAAATATATCTATTGGAGCGAGGACGTTACCCCCGGTCCTTATTTTCAATACAATAAAGATCCCAATCAGGGCATCTATGCTATTTTAAGGCTGAACCGCCAAACCGGCGACATCGAACAGGTAGCGGGCGGTACCGGCGGCGCCTGCCGTCCTCAGCTTTCGCCTGATGGCAAGCTGTTAGCGTTTGTAAAAAGAGTGAGATTGAAGTCGGTACTTTATCTGCATGATCTAAATACCGGCGAGGAATGGCCGCTTTATGATGACCTCTCGCACGATCAGCAGGAAACCTGGGCTATATTCGGCGTTTACCCCAACTTTAACTGGACGCCGGACAGTAAAAACATTATCATTTATGCGAAGGGCAAGATATGGAATATTGATATCAACAGTCAGAATGCCACTCAAATTCCTTTTGAGGTAACATCAACCCAAACCATTACCGACGCCTTGCATTACCAGCAAAAAGTTTTCCAGGAACAATTCCCGGTTAAAATGATCCGCCAGCTGACTACTTCTCCTGACGGCAAAATGGTTGCGTTTAATGCCGCCGGCCACATCTACGTAAAAAGTCTGCCAAATGGTGAACCATGGCGCATCGCGGCCACTGACGATCTTGAATATGAGCCTGATTTCAGCCCCGACGGCAAATCCCTGGTTTATGTGAATTGGGCGGATGAGTTGAAGGCATCGGTCAACAAAATTGACCTGCTTAGCTGCCAGGTTACCCGGCTCACCGCCGAAAAAGGTTTTTACTATTCGCCAAAGTTTTCAAATAAAGGCGATAAAGTGGTTTACCGGAAAGGCGAAGGGAATGAAACTTCCGGGTTTGCATTTGGGAACAATCCGGGAATTTATACCATTTCCGCCAATGGCGGCGCACCGAAAATGATCATCAATAATGGTATCTATCCCCAATTTTCAAACGACGATTCCAAAATATATTACCAAAGCAGCGAAGGCGATAAAAAAGCGTTTAAGGTGATGGACACCACCGGGGCCAACCCGCACACGCTGTATACCTCAAAATACGCCACGCAGTTTAATCCCAGTCCCGATGGCAAGTGGATGGCTTTTACAGAGCTGTACAACTGTTACATAACGCCAATGATTTATACCGGCAGCCCGCAGGATTTGTCCGCAGCAAACAAGGCTATCCCGCTAAACAAACTTACACGCGACGCCGGGACCTACCTGCACTGGAGCAAAGACAGCCAAAAACTGATGTGGACCCTGGGGCCGAAATATTTTGCCAGGGACATAAAAGCTGCCGCGCCCTTTACCGACGACGGCGGCGACAAAACCCCGCCTATCGATACTATCGGCACAGATATAGGGCTGACTTTGAAAACGGACGTACCTGATGGAAAGATAGCGTTGAAAAATGTACGGATAATTACCATGCGCGGCGATGAGGTGATCGAAAACGGTACCATTATCATCGTCCAAAATAAAATCGCGGCGATCGGAAAGGCAACCGATGTAACGATACCCGACGATGCCAAAATTTACGACCTGGCCGGCAAAACCATAATGCCGGGCATAGTAGACGTACATGCCCACCTGCATACCAGCCCCGACGGCATTTCGCCGCAGCAGGATTGGAATTATTATGCCAACCTTGCCTACGGCGTTACCACTGCTCATGACCCCTCCAGCAATACCGAAATGGTTTTCAGCCAGTCGGAAATGCTGAAAGCGGGCAATATGGTAGGCCCAAGGGTATACTCAACCGGCACCATTCTATACGGCGCCGACGGCGATTACAAGGCAGTTATCAATAGCTTGGACGACGCGTTGTCCAATTTGCGACGTTTGAAGACTGTGGGCGCCTTTTCGGTAAAAAGCTATAACCAGCCCCGCCGCGAACAGCGCCAGCAGATCATCGAAGCGGCGCGCCAGCTACAGATGCAAGTGGTGCCCGAAGGCGGTTCCACCTTTTTTACCAATATGAACATGATCCTGGACGGACATACAGGCATCGAACATAATATACCCGTTTGGCCTGTTTATAAGGATGTAAAATCACTGTGGAACGACAGCAAATCGGGCTATACCCCTACCCTTATTGTTTGTTACGGCACCCAGTTTGGCGAGAATTTTTGGTACGACCGCACCGAAGTATGGAAAAACGAGCGCCTGCTTAATTTCACCCCGCAGTTTATCATCGATGCCCGTTCCCGCCGTCGCACCACATCGGAATATGGCGACTACGGCCACATCGAGGTTTCCAAATACGTAAAGCAGATCGCCGATGGTGGCACAAAGGTAAATTTGGGCTCACACGGGCAAATACAGGGCATCGGAGCGCATTGGGAGCTGTGGATGCTGGCACAGGGCGGCATGAGCCCCATGCAGGCCCTGCGTTGCGCTACGATGAACGGGGCCTCGTATCTTGGCATGGATAAGGAGATCGGCTCCCTTGAAGTGGGTAAGTTGGCCGACCTGATCGTTTTAAATGATAATCCGCTGGACAATATCCGCAACAGCGACCATATCAAATTCGTGATGGTTAACGGCCGCCTGTACGACGGCGAATCCATGAACGAGACCGGCAACCGGGATAAACCCCGCCTCCGTTTCTGGTGGCAGCAAAACCACGGCGAAATGAACAACCTGCCCGTCGGCAATGTGGAAACCTACCTGTTTAACGCGCAGGATGGAGATTGAGTGTGATTTCGGAATTCGGATTTTCGATTTCGGATTTAGGATTTTGAAATTTGAAGCTGGTTGACTTTGACGGCCCTCCTGAATTAGGACAAATGCTTTTCAATTCAAAGCCGCTGATAAATTTAACTCATAATTTCCATAAATGTAGTAATTTCAACCGGCGCTTAAGGCTGCACTTTTTTGACTTGCCGCATCGCCAAACAACCAATTACCCTGACATGAAAAAAACGATAACCTTTTGCGTGCTCTTACTTGCCTGTACTTCATTTTTGTTTAAAGCCAACGCCCAGTTGGCCGCAAAAGTGGCCGACATTTTCCCAAAAGGCACCAGTGTTTATGCTAATATTGCTTATGCGGACGACACGCTAAAGAAACACCAGCTGGATATTTACCTGCCGCCGGTTAAAAAATTGAGCTACCCGGTAGTGGTATGGATCCACGGCGGCGCATGGATGTCGAACGATAAATATGCCGACATGGGCTATATGGTAAACACCATAAATGATTTGATCAATAACGGTTACGCGGTGGCTTCTATTGATTACCGCTGGAGCACCACTGCGCCATTCCCCGCACAGGCGCAGGACTGCAATGCTGCCATCGACTATCTGTATAAAAATGCCGCACAGTATAATATCGACGACAGTCGCATCGCCCTTATGGGTTTCTCGGCCGGCGGGCATTTAGCTAACCTGATCGGCCTTTCAAATAATAACACTGAGCATGACTTTTATTACAAGGGTAAAAAGCCCGGCTTTAAAATAAGCGTGGTAATCGATTTTTATGGCCCTTCGGACCTGACCACGCTTAAAGGCAATGACAACCCCGACCCGAAAAACCCCATCACCCTGCTCCTTGGCGGAACCGTGGCCGACAAACCCAAACTGGCGAAAGAGGCCAGCCCGATCACCTGGCTGGACAGGAAAGACCCGCCATTCCTGATCATCCAGGGCGAAAAAGACGAATCAGTAAACCCTGACCAATCAAAAACATTAAGTGACTGGTTAACCAAAGCAAGCGTCCCCAATGACCTGATCGTCGTGCCCGGGGCGCCCCATTACGGCGTTATGTTTGATGCGGAAAATATCAGGAAGGAAATTTTAGTGTACCTGGGTAAATATTTACAATAATGGGCGCGCGGCGATCCGAATGATGAACCGGCCCATTATTTTACTTTTTTGTATTTTTTTGCAATTCAGCCTGCAGTTCTTTGGCCTCCGTTTTTGATATCGCATCCTCAACCGAATGACTTTTAGTGTTCGACCGTGCCCTTTGCGTTAACTCAACCAGGGTGCGGTAATGCTCATAAAGTATCTGCAACTCCTCTTCGCTAAGGTCCTGGATATTCAACAGCCGGTTACTGGCGCTGTTATTGGCTGCGATCAGCTCATTCAACTTCAGTTGTACCGCGATAGATTCTTTGTTTTGCGATTTCTGTATCAAAAAAACCATCAAAAAAGTGATTATAGAGGTACCCGTATTAACGATAAGCAGCCACGTGTTTGAATAATGAAATACCGGGCCGCTTACCCCCCAGGCCAAAATGAGGATTATCGCCGCCATGAACACCGGCGAACTGCCGCTGTAGGTGGTAATGGTATTACTTACTTTCTCGAAACCCGAAATATTATCGTTTACCTGGTTAGCCATTTATATTTGTTTAACTTATAAGCCACTAAACAGGAAATTGTTTCAGCAACCATAACTCCAATGAACGAAGAACACATTTCGCAATTTACCGGGATAAAAACCGGCCGCCTCATTTTAAGAGGCCTGGAATTGAGCGATAACGAACAAATGGCCGCTATCCGGTCAAACCCCGAGGTAAATAAATACATCAACCGGCAGGCTTGTCTCAATATCGCCGAGGCGGAGGCGTTTATCCGAAAAATCCAGTCGGGGGTTGCAAACTCCGGGTGGTATTATTGGGCTATTTGCCTTGCAATAGACAACAAACTGATCGGTACAATATGCTTATGGAACATCGACGTAAAAAACGCAGAGGCGGACCTCGGTTACGAGTTATTGCCGAATTCACAGGGAAAAGGCATTATGTCTGAAGCATTGGAAAAAGTAATTGATTTCGCCTTCCGCGAACTAAAATTTAAAAAAATCATTGCCATAACCAACCAATTTAACAGCAGGTCTGTCAACCTGCTGGAGAAATTTGGCTTTGTGATAGATAATAGCTTCGTGAATGAAATTGGAGAGAGCCCGGATGATATTTGTTTTCAGCTGGTTAACGAAGCCAGTTCGTAGGTTCCGGGTTATCAGCTATTATTCCGGGTACCGCGTAGTAACACTTGCAAAAAAAAGCCCGGCAAAACCGGGCTCTTATTAAATAATATCTGTTTTTCCTATTTATATAATACGGCGTCCAGGCCAATGGCAACGCCGTTGGTGCCTTCCAAATCAAATTTAATTACCTTGGCAACATTGCCCTGTGCATCAGTGATCACCAGGTTTTTTGCTGCGTTTACGCTCAGCGTAAGCGTTGCCCCGTCGAGTGTCTTAAGCGTCATAGTGCCGGTTGCTTTGATGGAGGCAATGATCGCTTTTCTGTCGTTCAGGCCAGTAACAATATGTCCGCGTAATACCGCCGCCAGTTTAGCCGGATCGGCAAATAATGCATCCAGCTGCGCCGGGGTTAAAGTGGCAAAAGCGTCGTTATTCGGTGCAAAAATGGTGTATGGCCCCGCTCCTTTTAATGTTGCACCCAGGTTGGCCCCCCGTAAAGCAATAGCCATAGTTTGGTAGTTGGATGAATTGTCGCTGCTTGATAAGACCGACAAAACGTCCAGAGTTGGTGCAGGCGCTGCTGCAGCCGGTGAAGGCGCTGGTGAAGCCGGGGTTTGCGCAAACGCTTTATTAAAAAATGTCCCTATAGCCAATGCTGCTATTAATGTTAAAATGGTCTTTTTCATTATTTGATATCTGTTTAAAAGTTTGTTAGTGATTATTTAAACTGCTTTTTGTCAAAGATTATTTCTTAACCGTAAAAATAATTTTTTGCCCTTCTTAACAACTGCCGGCAAAGCAAAAAGGGGCAATTGCAATAAGATTGTTACGTTAAACAACTACAGGAGCGATGGTTTTAGTGATTCCGAATAAACAAAACATTATAAAAGCGCAAAATAAATACATTCCATAAAATATCGGTCTGCTATACCCACTCTTGAAATCATACTAACAAAACCAACGTTTGTGGAATGTGTTTTATCGCTTTACATACCGGCTATCTTTTGTTTTTTATTAAATTTGCAGCATATTCTCTGCCTTATAGCAGCGCTGCACTTAAAATGACCCGGGGCTAATGGAAATTATCAATAAAACAGATATCGGCACCAAACAAAAGGCGCTGGCGATCAATCTCGACCCGGCTATCTACGGCTCCTTTGCCGAAATTGGCGCCGGGCAGGATGTGGCGGCTAATTTTTTCAAGGCCGGGGCATCCTCTCAAACCATCGCCAAAACCATGTCGGCTTATGACATGGTGGTTTCGGATGCCATATACGGCACCCTTAAAGTGCGACGTTATGTGAGCGAACCCCGCCTGATGGCCATGCTGGACCATGAATACAGCCTGCTGATTGAGCGCCTGGCTGCCCAGCGCGGCGATAAAACAACTTTTTTTGCATTTTCCGATACGGTATCCGCACTTAATTATCACAAAACCAACGAGGGTCACGGATGGATGGGCGTGCGTTTTCAACTGCTGCCCAACGGGCCATATAATGATGTGGTGCTGCACGTAAAACTGCTGGATAACGATACCAATATGCAACAGCAGGCGGTGGGCATACTGGGCGTAAACCTGATGTACGCCTGCTTTTATTATCATGAGCAAGCGCTGGTTTTTCTGCAGTCGCTGATGGATGACCTTTCCAATGACCGGATCCAGATCGATATGATCCGGTTTGACGGGCCCGATTTTGCTAAGGTTGATAACCGCCTGATGAGCCTGCACCTGGTAAAATTCGGCTTTTCGGATGCGGCAGTGTTTGGGCCCGATGGCGAAAACCAGCAGCCATCCGAAGCACTGTACAAAAAACATATCGTGGTGATCCGCGGGCGTTTCCGTCCGATCATCAATGTCCACATGGATATGCTGAATACCGGGGTTAAGCAGTTTATGCAGGAGCCCGACGTGGACAAAAACAATGTGCTGCTGATTGCCGAGTTAACGCTACAGGCTTTAAAGGAAAGAAACGCCGACCAAAACGCCGATATTGACGAAAAAGACTTCCTCGACCGGGTGGATATTCTTTGTTCGCTGGGGCACACGGTAATGATCTCCAACTTCCACGAGTATTATAAACTGGTGGCATATATTTCAAAGATCACGCCGCTAAAGATCGGCGTAGTGCTGGGCTATCCAAACCTGGAATACATTTTTGGCGAAGAGCATTACCAGGACCTGCCGGGCGGTATATTGGAGTCGTTTGCTACCTTGTTTAGCCGAAAGGTTAAGCTTTTTGTTTATCCTACTTACCGCGATGGCGTAATATACAACTGCCTGCGGTTTTATCCGCCGCCGCATCTGATCGACCTTTATCGTTACCTTATCGCTAATAATAAGATAGAAGATTTCCGTCATTATAACGAGGCCAACCTGCATGTGCAAACCGATATTGTATTGCAACTGATCAAGCAAGGCGTGGCCGGCTGGGAAGAATTTGTGCCTGCGGAGGTGGTCACCATGATAAAAGACCGCCATCTTTTTGGCTATACGCCAGTAGTTGAGGCAGACCAACCGGTAGTTGCGGGCAAGGTTGATGACGGAAAGATCACCATTGTTAAAAACGAGGCCTGAGTAACTGGGTTCGGTCGCACTAAAACGACGGGGTAAAAATGCACTACCCCAAAACGTAGGTATTCTGCCGGATTTCTCCTAAACTTGCATTATCAATGAAATCATTTTACGGAGACCTCAGACTCGGCATTTTAGGCGGCGGCCAGCTCGGCCGCATGCTGATACAGCAAGCTATTAATTACAATGTAGCCATTAAAGTACTCGACCCCGACCGCGATGCGCCCTGCCGCAAGCTTTGCGACGAATTTATTGTCGGCTCCTTAAGCGATTACGAAACCGTATACAACTTTGGCAAAAAGGTGGATATGGTAACCATCGAGATTGAAAAGGTTAACGTAGACGCGCTGGAACAGCTGGAAAAAGAGGGCGTTTTGGTTTATCCGCAGCCACGCATCATCCGGCTGATACAGGACAAAGGACTGCAAAAGCAATTTTTTAAGGAAAACAACATCCCCACAGCCGAATTCCAGGTGATCTCCTCGCCCGAGCAATTGCGGCAAAGCCGTATCCCCTTCCCGTATATCCAAAAACTACGGCGCGACGGTTATGATGGCAAAGGCGTTTATAAGGTGATCGACGAATCGTACCTGGCGGGCGCATTTACTGCACCAAGCCTGGTGGAACGCTGGATAGATTTTGAGAAAGAGATCGGCATTATTGTAGCGCGGAACGAAAATGGCGATGTTAAGACTTTCCCGCTGGTCGAGATGGAATTTAACCCCCAGGCTAACCTGGTTGAGTTTTTAATATCGCCTTCAACCCTGTCATTTGAAGTGCAGCAGGATGCGGCCATCATCGCCACCAAAATAGCTGAAGATCTGAATATCGTCGGTTTGCTTGCCGTAGAAATGTTCCTTGATAAACATGGTAAAATTTTGGTAAATGAGCTGGCCCCGCGGCCCCATAACAGCGGCCACCAAACCATCGAAGGTAACGTGGTTTCGCAGTTCGAACAGCATTTAAGGGCGATATTTAACCAGCCATTGGGCGATACTTCCTGTTTGAATAACGCCATCATGGTAAACATCCTTGGCGAAGCCGGGCACGAAGGCCCTGCCGTTTACCAGGGAATTGAAAAAATATTAAAAACCCCAGGGGTTTACGTACATTTATACGGCAAGGCGCTGACGAAGCCTTTCCGTAAAATGGGGCACGTAACCATAGTTGACGCAGATAGGGAGCAGGCGATTGAGAAAGCAAAGTTTGTGCGCGAAACGCTGAAAGTAATTAGCTGAGACGCTACCGGCGACCGGTCCTTCATTGCTGCAAGTTCGCTTTTTTGAAAATGAAAAAAATCCTTATAGCTATTTTATTCATAACAGGGAACCGGCTGGCCTTCGCGCAGCACCCATTCACGCAGCAGCTTAACAACCTGGCTACCATCACCTTTCCCGATACGCCAAAAGTAAAAAAGACCACGAAAAATCTTTATTATTCCGTTGAAGTAAAAGGCGTACTGTATATGGCTTCCGTCGGCAGCTGGTCCAACGGCCCTTTCGACACCTTTACCCATGATCTGCCCGATACGGCCTATGCATCCCTGATCCGGGAGATAAAGGATTTTCCGGAGGGACGGCTGTTCTTTCAGAAAAAAATAAAGATCAATAATTTAAAGGCCGCTGAATATGGCTTTGTATCGCAAACGGATTCGATGAATTATTACCGTTATCATCGTGCCATTTATCTTAAAAACCAAATGATCATCTTCGGTTTTAATTCCTTCGATTCCTTAAAGATCGACCAAAATGCACTAAAAGATTTCTACGCCACATTCAAAATAACCGCCCCCGATGCAGCGAACAGCCAGGGTACCGTTGCCGATGCTTTGTTTAACTTGAAAGCGGTAATGTGGGCAGCTATTGCCCTGCTGGTTGGCGTAGCGATCATATTTATCATAAAAAAATTCATTTAAAAGGATAGTGGCTGGTCATGACCCTTTAAAATTTCACCAAACTCGCAATATGAAAAAATTTATACCGCTGATTTTTATCGCACTGCTGCCCTTCACCGTTTTTAGCCAAAAAGGCTATAAGCAGGACCTGGGCCGGTCCGCCTATATCACTTTCCCCGATACGCCAAAAATGACGGTAGAAAAGGACGAAACGGTATTTGCCCTGAACGATAGCGGCATTGTTTACCTGGCGATAACTGCTCCCGTTAAAAAAAACCTGAAAGACCTTATGACAAAGGGCGATAATGACAGCCTTTTTGAGGGGGTGATCATCGGTTCGCTACGGAGCTCAAAAGGGAGGCTTCTTTATAAAAAACCGGTTGAAATGAATGGTTTAAAAGGATTGGAATTTGCCTATGCAGCCGACGTGGATTCGGTAAAATCTTACCGATATCACCAGGCCTTTTATTTAAACAGCACCCTCATCTTTTACGGCTATTGGTCAAAGGACTCCTTGCAGGCTGACGACAAAGGCATGCGGTCTTTTTTCAACAGCTTTAAACTAAAGATAAAACCAAAAGATATCGTCCAGGACGACGGCTCCAAACTGGCCTATAATATCGGGAAAGTATTGGGAATTCTGTTCATCGTAGTGGTGGCTGTTTTAATTGGCCTTGGTGTTTTCTTTCTCATCAGGAAATTCAGTTGAAAATTATTGACGAAAATTGATCAGATCGAAGCTATTTTGGAAGGGTTTCATCTTACCGGCAACGTTGAAATAGCTAAATTGCGACAAAATATCAGGGCAAACGCATTAAAATGGCTTTACACTTAATTGTCATGTAAAGCGTAGATTTTAAACCGCTCCGAGTCCCTTAGACAAAGGACTCAAAGGCCTCACAAAGGCCACAAAGCTAAGCACTTTGCGACCTTTGTGGTTCTCGCTTTGTGAACTTTGTCCAAGGGACTCCTTCGGAGCGGTTAAATTATTCACACAAAGGCAATGCTTTGTTGTTTGAGTTATTTGACTGACAATTTACTCAAAATTATTTTTAGTCCGTTTGCCCCGGACAAAATATGCTGCATTAGGCGAAGGAAGTGAAATTTAATTAATTTAGCGCTCAATAATGAGTAAACAACCGAAAGTAGGTATCATCATGGGCAGCAAGTCAGACCTGGGCGTAATGCAGGATGCAGCTGATGTATTAAAAGAATTGGGCGTCGACTACGAGATCACCGTGGTATCGGCCCATCGCACGCCCGACCGTATGTTTACCTACGCCCGCTCAGCCGCCGAACGGGGACTGAAAGTGATCATCGCCGGCGCAGGCGGCGCAGCGCATCTGCCTGGTATGGTAGCTTCGTTAACCCATTTGCCCGTGATCGGTGTACCCGTAAAATCAAGCAACTCCATCGATGGCTGGGATTCTATTTTATCTATCCTCCAAATGCCCAACGGCATCCCGGTAGCCACAGTAGCCCTCAATGCCGCAAAAAATGCTGGGATACTGGCAGCACAGATACTTTCTGTAGCAGATGATAAAATCACCGCCAATCTGATCGCCTATAAAGAAAATTTGAAGAAAAAGGTAGAAGAATCAGCAAGGGAGATGGAGTAAAAAAGGTGGTTCATAGTAGCTGCGGAACCGGCTATGAACTGTGAAGTTCTTTTCGCCTTTCACCTCCTACCATGAACTATGAACCATTAACTATGAACTAATTGAGTTCCGGGTTTTCCGGAAAGTTCGCAATATGCGCATAGCGCTGCCCTAAACCGATCACCACAGCACGCCACAGGTTTTCTTCATTGCTGCCAAATATCGAATCGGCCTTTATTTTATCGGCCACTATCCAGCTGTCTTCCCTTATTTCATCATCCAGTTGCTCAGGTGTCCACCCCGAATAACCGGTAAAAAACCGAATCTCGTCCGCGTGCAGGCTATAGTTTTTTACCAGTTGTTTAACTGTTTCAAAATCCCCACCCCAAAAAATGCCATTGCCAATGTCAACGCCCTCGCCGATTTTTTCGGGGCAGCGATGGATAAAATGCAGCGTGTTATTGGCCACGGGACCGCCGGTATAAACCGTAAAATCGGCGTACGACAGATCAGGCAGCAGGTCCCCCAGTGCAAATTCGCTGGCATGATTTAAAATAAAACCCATTGCCCCGGCTTCGGAATATTCCGTTAGCAAAATAACCGATCTTTTAAAGTTCGGATCCATCATAAATGGCTCCGAAATAAGCATGCGCCCGGTAGCCGGGGTGATAGAACTTAGCATGGACCAAAATTTTTGGTAATATAACTAGTTTTGCAAAAATATATTGTTTTGCTTTAGTCCGAAAGTCGGAAAAGTCCGAAAGTCCGGAAGACGCTGCAACGGACGCTTCGGCAAAAACGACACAAGTTATTTAGAAGTTCCTGGCTCGTAATTCCTGATTCTCAATTCACGATACATACGGCTTAATTAATTTGTAGCTTTGCATTCTGATGAACATGGAAAATTTACAGGACATGCGCGAGGAATATGCCTCGGCTGAATTATCTGAAAACTCGGTAAAGGCCGATCCGATAAAGCAGTTTGCGGTATGGTTTGACGAAGCGCAGGAAGCAAAGGTGCCCGAGCAAAACGCCATGACGCTGTCAACAGCTACCCATGACGGCCGCCCTTCGGCGCGGATAGTTTTGTTAAAGGGATATTCGGACGCCGGTTTTGTATTTTTTACTAATTACCTGAGCCGGAAAGGAAAAGAGATCGGCAAAAACCCAATGGGCGCGCTCACTTTTTTTTGGCCCTCGCTTGAGCGGCAGGTGCGCATTGAAGGGGTGCTGGAAAAAGTTAGTAAAGAAGAATCAGAAAAATACTTCCACTCCCGCCCGAAAGACAGCCAGGTAGGTGCAGTGGTTTCGCCGCAGAGCCAGGAAATACCCGACCGGGCTTTCCTGGAAAAAAAATGGGAAGAAATGACAGCCGCTTACGAGGGAAAAGAAGTGCCGAAACCATCTTTTTGGGGCGGATACATCCTGAAGCCGAGGCTTATTGAATTTTGGCAGGGCCGACCCAGCCGCCTGCACGACAGGCTGTTGTATAAAAAAATAGATAACAGAAACTGGAAAAAGGTCCGTTTGGCGCCATGAGTATTGAGGAAATTAAACAATTACTGGTTGAAAAGTTTGGCGCTGACGTGATTACCGACGAAGAAACCGGCGGTTTACAGGCCGCCTTATTAATTGCCCCCGACCAAATTGCCAAAGTATGCCTGGAATTGCGCGATAATCCCAAAACCTATTTTGACTTCCTCTCCTGCCTTACCGGCGTCGACTATGGCGTTGAGGTCGGTCGCTTTGGGGTGGTATATCACCTGGCCTCTATTCCCTTCCAAACCCAGCTCACATTAAAAATCAGCAAAGAAAATAGTCGGGATCCGAATGATCTGCCGGCATTTCCCAGCATAACTTCCATTTACCGCACCGCCGACTGGCACGAACGCGAAGCCTATGACCTGGTTGGCATTTTCTTTGAAAGTCACCCTGATCTGCGCCGCATTTTATTGCCTGATGACTGGGAAGGCTTCCCCTTAAGGAAAGATTACAAAACGGCAGCGTTTTATAAGGGAATCAAGATCGATTAAGTTTGATCAGGTTAAATGATCTGATAAAATAAATACCGTTGCTTGCCAGCGCGGCTGCAAATGGTCATTTTAACATTACCCTGGTGGCGCCGTAACCAAATTTTTCTTTTTGGGCATCCATAAACGTCTGCACCCTGGGGTGTTTGCTCAATATTTTTTGGACCTCGTGCCGCAGGGTGCCGTTACCGGCGCCGTGGATAAAAACCACCTCGGGCATTTGATTAACAATCGCCGCATCCAGCATTTTGTGGAAATGATCCAACTGTATCTTCAATATTTCGGCGCTGCCGATGAATTGGTGGTCGCTGCGCAATTTTTCGATGTGCAGGTCGATCTCTTTTGAAGGTTTTTCCACCACCGTTTTTTCTTCCGGGGTTTTATAAAAGCTTTCCTTCAATTTTTGGGCATCTATAACCATCTCGGGTTCGTCCAGCCGGATGAGCCAGCCTTGCTGTTTTAACAGCGCTATTTGTTTTTTCGACCCTGAAAAATCCTTGGCCTTAAATTTTTCACTAATGTTTAATGGCGCCGGCGGCTCCACATTTTGTTTGGAATGGAAAATTACGCTGAAGATGAACTTAGGCCATAACTGCAGATCGGCCAGCTGAGCGGAGTAAATTTTTTCTGCGGATTTTGGCGGGATGATGCCTGCAAATTCTCCTTTAAAATGATCCTGTTTCTCCGTTGTAAGCGAAGCCAGCAATTGAAATGAGGTCTCGTTCACCAAATAAAAATGAACAACCGAGTTTGCCTTGGGGTCGCTTACAACGGCAACAAACACACCACGTCCAATGAACTCGCAGGCATGCGCAGGTTCTTCAGCATTGGCTTCTTTTACAGCGCCCGGCGGATGGTAGCCATGTACCGACGTCACCTTATTGGCCAGCACAGGTATCTCAAAATCATCTTCGGTGGTTACACCGATCATCTGATCGTCGATAATACGGGTAACAAAGCCCTCGAGCTTTTCATCCACAAAACGCACAAAATCACCGAGTTTATATCTCATTGTCTGACCCTTGATTAACAGGATTAAAAGATTGTTGGATTTTTTTTAATCACCGCTGAAATCATCCTTAAATCGGTGCAATCCCAAAAAACAAAAAACCACCCGCCCGAAAGCAGGTGGCTACAAATTAGTTATTTAATACCCCTATTAAAATAACTGTTGCAAAGTAAAAAAATATTTATTTCACAACAAAT
>Ga0206954_1150_pt1 | contig 17864 bp, 11 predicted proteins | sample Alteio_BWOrgHeat_37_FD_153250 | JGI IMG/M metagenome (GOLD analysis project Ga0206954, IMG submission 153250) | Enriched cells from forest soil in Barre Woods Harvard Forest LTER site, Petersham, Massachusetts, United States -... | ecosystem: Environmental > Terrestrial > Soil > Temperate forest >...
AAGATCCCAACCAAACCGGCTTTGCACACTTGTTTGAGCACCTGATGTTTGGCGGATCGGTAAATATCCCGGCTTATGATGAGCCCCTGCAGCGTGTAGGCGGCGAAAATAATGCCTTTACCAGCAATGATATTACCAATTATTATATCACCTTGCCCTCTGCGAATATCGAAACGGCCTTTTGGCTGGAAAGCGACCGCATGCTGAGCCTCGCTTTCAGCAAAAAAAGCCTGGACGTGCAGCGTAATGTGGTGATCGAAGAGTTTAAACAGCGTTACCTTAACCAGCCCTATGGCGACGTTTGGCTGAAGCTGCGCCCGATGATCTACAAAAAACACCCTTACCAGTGGGCAACGATAGGCAAGGAGATCAAACACATCCAAGATGCTCAAATTGAGGACGTAAAGGCCTTTTTTAAAAAACATTATACCCCGCAAAATGCCATTATGGTAGTTGGGGGGGATGTTAAGACCGAAGAGGTAAAGCAATTGGCCGAAAAATGGTTCGGTCCGATACCGGCGGGCGAAAAATACCACCGCAACCTGCCACAGGAGCCTGAACAGCACGAGGAGCGCCGGCAAACGGTTACCGCCAAAGTGCCATTGAATGCGGTTTATATTAACTTCCAGATGGGGGCGAGGATGGACGCATCCTATCATGCGGCCGAGCTGCTCTCGGACATACTTTCACTCGGTCATTCCTCACGCCTTTACCGTAACCTGGTCAAGGAGAAACAATTGTTTAGTGAGGTGCGCGGCGACTTGACCGGCAGCATTGACAAAGGAGTTTTTGCATTTCAAGGAAAGCCCCTTGACAATGTCAGCGTCGAAACGGCCGAAGCGGCGATATGGGAAGAATTAGAGCGGCTGAAAACAGAATTGGTGCTCGCAGATGAGCTGGCGAAAGTGCAGAACAAGATAGAATCGACGATGATCTTCTCTGAAATGGCGCTGCTGGATAAAGCCATGAACCTGGCCCAGTTTGAGTTATATGGCGATGCCGATATGCTGAACCACGAAACGGAAAGGTACCTTGCCGTAACTGTGGAAGAGATAAAGGAATTGTCGAACCAATTATTTAGGAGGGATAATTCTTCGACTTTGATTTATTTGGCGGAGAAGTTGTAAGGGTTGTAAAAGTTGTAACGCGTTGTAATAAGTTAGGAATACAACCTTTGCAACCTCTACAACTTGTTACAACCTTTAAAACTGATTACAACTAATATGATAGACAGAAAAAAAGCTCCCGAATACCGGGAAATTGAAAATATAAATTTAATACACCCGGATAGCCAATGGTTGGCCAATGGCTGTAATGTTTTCTGCTTTAACTCAGGCGACCAGGACCTGGTGCGCATCGAGTGGATATTTGGCAACCTGAGGTTCAACCCCGAAAAGCCTTTGCTGAATATGGCGGTGAATAGCTTGCTTACCGAGGGCACCAAAACGCTGTCAGCTTCGCAGATCGCTGATAAAATTGATTTTTACGGCGCGTTTTTACAGGTGGATTATGGCTATGACAACTCGCTGGTTACTTTGTACAGCCTGAATAAACATTTACAACATACACTGCCGGTAATCAAAGATATCCTTACCAATTCCATATTTCCGCAAAAGGAACTGGATACTTTCATCCGTAACCAACGCCAGAAACTGCAGGTAAGCCTGCAAAAAAACGACGTGGTGGCCCGCAGGCTTTTTAGCAGGACCCTTTATGGCAATACATTGTATGGACTAAATGCCGATTCGGACACTTATAATACCCTGCAAAGGGGAGACATGCAGCAGCATTTTGAACAAATGTATCAGCCGGCAAATTGCACCATGATCATTGCCGGAAAAGTTGACGAAAACGCCCTTAAACGCATTACCGAAGTTTTTGATAAGGAATGGACAAGCGTAGCCCTGCCGGCAGACGTTAGCCAGCCGGTTTTGACGCCATCAGCGGAGCACTTTTACTTTACGGAAAAGCCCGACGCGCTGCAGTCAGCGATCCGCATGGGTATCCCTGCAATTAACCGCACACACCCCGATTTTCCATCGCTGCAGGTTTTAAATACGGTTTTAGGCGGCTATTTCAGCTCAAGGCTGATGGCTAATATTCGCGAGGACAAAGGGTATACTTACGGTATCGGATCGGGTATTAGTTCGTTAAAACATGGGGGTGCAATGTATATTGCTACAGAGGTGGGCGCCGATGTTTGCAAAGCTGCGATGACTGAAATTGAAAAAGAGATCAGGTTGCTGCAGGATGAACTTATACCTGATGATGAATTATCGCTGGTGCGCAATTTTATGATGGGCTCGCTGCTCGGCAGCCTCGAAAATGTTTTTTCGCATGCCGATAAGTTTAAAAACCTCTATTTTGCCGGGCTCGGTTATGATTACTACGACCGCTATATTCAAACAATACAAAGCGTGTCGTCCGAACGTCTGCAACAGCTGGCCAATCAATATTTAAACATCGCCGATTTTTATAAAGTTATTGTTGGTAAGTATTGATAAATGAAGCAATGGCATTTGGGTGTCCGTCAACGTGAGGCGACTTCTATAAAATTTTAATTTACAATAAATTAATTCAAAAATTTTGTATTATTAACCCTGAAAAAGTACTAACCTTAATTACTTGATGGGGAAACTTCTACGCTTACTGTCGGTACTCACAATTATAACCACTGCCGGTTTGTTCCCGCATTTTTCTTTTGCCCAAAATCACCAGCTTAAAGGATTTGTCCGCGATACTTTGGGCCGTCCACTGCCGGGCGTGTCAGTAAAAATCAAAGGCGAAAACGTCGGAACCGTCACTGGTACCGAGGGCGATTTTAGCCTCGTTTTACACGCGGCAGAAAGCGTTTTGGAAGTAACGTTTATCGGTTTTGACAAGAAAACGGTTACTATTAAAGTGCAAACCAGCATAACGATCATTCTGAATGAAACCAAATCGGAATTGAAAGAAGTGGTGGTAGTTGGTTATGGCACACAGAAAAAAAGCGATATAACGGGCGCCATATCGTCAATAAAGAACAAAGATTTCCGGGATCAGCCGGTATCCAACCTGGCAGCCAGCATCGAAGGCAAGCTTTCGGGTATAAACGTTACCCAACCCTCCGGTACGCCGGGAGCGGGGTTGCTGGTGAGTATTCGGGGCGCAAAAAATCCGCTTTATGTGGTTGATGGTGTACCGATGCTGAGCGAAAGTAATTCTTCATTGAATACATCCTATGATCTGTCGGGTGCTTCGGTCGGCGACGGACAAAATATCAGTTCCATTTCGGACATCAACCCTGATGATATCGAATCCATCGAGATATTAAAAGATGCCTCGGCGGCAGCAATTTATGGCTCACGCGCCGCAAATGGTGTCATTCTGATCACTACCAAACGCGGCAAGGCCGGAAAAACGGTCATTAGCCTGAATTATTACACCGGTGTTCAGTCGATCGAAAAAAACATCCAGTTTTTATCCTCGCGGCAATTCTATAATCTTACTGACGAAGCCATTGCTGATGACATTAACATATACAACCAGGAAAGCAAGGCTGCAGGTAAAGATACATCGCGCTATGGGCCATTGTCGGTGCTGCAGGGAGTAGGTATAGTTGACGCAAACGGAAATCCTGTTAAAAATCCCGTGGCGCAGTATTACGACCTGGCCAGCCGCATCAATACCAATTGGCTCGGTCAAATATTTCGCCTGGCCCCGGTTTCCAATTATGAATTATCGGCCAGCGGCGGTACCGATAAAACCAAGTTTTACGTAGGCGGCAGCTATTTTGACCAGGATGGTATAGTGATCGATAATTATTACCGGCGATATAATATCAGGAGCAATATTGAAAACCAGGCCACCGATCATTTGTCATTTGGCGCCAATATCTCGGCTTCCTATTCAGACAATAAGCGAAGTTTTAATGATAATACTTACACAGGTGTCATAACCAACGCCATCGGCGCTTCGCCACTGATGCCGGTCTACACTTCTCCGGGTGTTTATGCTGATTTTACTAATTACCAGGCTGCCTGGCTTTCGGATAATCCCGTAAAATCGGCAAATGAGATCAACGCGCATACCTATACCGACCGTTTTATTGGTTCGGTTTATGGCGAATATAAGATCAGCCCCGCGCTAAAGTTCCGTTCTACCTGGTCGCTTGATTTTGACGATGTGAACGATTCGCAGTATTTTTCTGCTTTAACGGTCGACGCGCAAACTGTAAACGGTAAATTATTAACCGGCAACCTAACCAGCCTAACCTGGTTGAACGAAAATATTTTTACCTATGATAAGCAATTCGGTAAAAGTACGCTAAATGTTGTCGCCGGTTTTACCCAGCAGCAGGATAAGCGGCAGCAGTCCGCATTGCAAGGTACCGGTTTCCCGCAAACGGGCAACGTTCAGGATATTTCAGATGCTGCCTTTGTTTCCAAGCCGATCATCCTGTACCCCCTGGTTTATGCTGTTTTACAATCGGGCATAGCGCGGGCAAATTATGCTTATGACAACCGATACCTGGTGACGGCTACCATACGGGCCGACGGTTCTTCGCGTTTCCCGGCCAACAACCGCTGGGGCTATTTCCCTTCCGCATCCGCCGGGTGGAACATCAGCAATGAAAAATTTATGAGTGAAAACTCGTTTATAAACGACTTAAAGTTACGTGTAAGCTATGGCGTAACCGGTGACCAGGAAATTCCGGATTACCAGAACCAGGTGTATTGGGGCCCCGCAAAATATAATGGCAACCCTGGTTTAACCTTATCCAACCTTTCAGCGCCTGCGCTCCGCTGGCAGGAAAATTCGACATTTAACACGGGAGTTGATTTTGATCTGTTTAACCATTTTATCAATGGATCGATAGAATATTTTATCTCCGACCGGTCACGGCTTTTGGGGCAGTTGCCGGTTGAGGGCACCACAGGGTTTGCTTACATTACCACCAACTCCGGTAAGATAGAGGACAAGGGCTGGGAATTCCAAATCAATACCAACAATATCCGGCGTAGTGGTTTTATTTGGACGAGCGCCTTTAATATTTCCTTCCTTAGCAATACCGTAAAAGCGCTGGCGGTTGATAACCAGTTACTCAGTTCGTACACCGATCAGCCGCCAACCAATATTTTAAAGGTAGGGCAGGCAGTAGGCACTTTTATCGGTGTTCCCTTTGCCGGGGTTAATCCTGCCAACGGCGATGCGGAGTATTACGCGGCAGATGGCAGCCTGGAACGCGCCGACCAGGTGAACTTTTCAAGAGACGAACGGATCATCGGCAGTCCTCGTCCAAAATTTTTTGGAGGATTTACCAATACCTTCAGGATGCAGCAATTTGATATCATGCTGTCTACCCAGTTTAGCTATGGTAACAAAGTATTTAACCTGATCAAAACTACTTATGAGAGCCTGGGCTGGAGCGGCGCTTCCACGCCGGCTTCGGCCTATTTGCCGCAGGTTTATGCCAACAACGATATAGCCGTATTACACGCCTGGAGCCACCCCGGACAGATCACCGATATCCCGCGGCCATCATACCTGCTGCAAAACTATTATCCCAATTCATCTGAGTTTTTGGAAGATGGGTCCTTTTTGAAGGTCAGGACCTTAAGTTTTGGGTATACCTTGCCAAAATCAAAATATTACAGCAGCATACGGCTTTATGCGCAGGTTGAAAATATGCTGACGATAACAAAATATACCGGGTTCGACCCGGAAGTAAGTTCGAACGGCGGGGCCGACGATGCTACGCAAGGTGTTGATTTTGCTGCCTACCCGCAAGCGCGGACATTTACGATTGGGGCGAGTGTTAAGTTATAAATGGCGAAATGTACAAGTACATGAAAAAGATAGTTTTAACAATAGGGTTTGCATTTGCGGCGATCATATCGCTCAGCCTGCCCGGCTGTACAAAACTTAACCAGGTTTCGCCCACCAGCGTGCCGGCATCAAACATGTTCCAGGACACTACCAGCCTGCAGGAAGCAGTTACGGGCCTTTACAGCACACTGGAATCTGAAAACTATTACGGCGGATTTTACCCGCTGTTTGCAGATCTGAACAGCGATAACGGAGTTGCCGGTGGTTATAATAATTCCTCGCTTAACGAATTTGGCTATTACAGCGTAACTACTACAAATGTGTACTTGCAGGGTATGTACATTGCAATGTATTATTCCATCGCTAATGCAAATGCCATTATTGCAAATGTTGGTTCAGTGCCGCATATTACCCCCCGATTGTTAAAAAGCGTAAAGGCCCAGGCGCTCGCCATCCGGGCTATGGTGCACTTTGATCTGCTGCGCGCCTTTGGTTACCACTGGGATACCACATCGCCTTATGGCATACCTATCGTATTAACCGTACAAACCGCTGAGGACGTTGTGCCGCGCAGCACCGTTGCGGCAAGCTATGCAGCCATTCTTTCCGATCTGAATGGCGCCGCGACACTTTTAGCAGGTCAAACCGGCCGTAACCCAAACTATATCAACCCGGCAATCATTAATGCTTTACTGGCAAGGGTTTACCTTTATGAGAAAGACTATACCGATGCGGCGAAATATGCCAGCATGGTGATCAACGATGGTGCTTTTACACTTGCCGATAAAAACAGTTTTCCATCTATCTACACCACTAAGTCGGGTAAGGAGTCGGTACTCGAGCTGCCGTTTAACCAGCAAAACCCAAGCTTTTATAACGCTCTTACTTATGCGCGCCCCGATGCCGATGCCACAGAGGTGCTTTTTATCGGGTCGGAAGATCTCAAAAACTTTATTGTAGCAAGGCAGGGCGACTTACGCATCAATTTGCTGGACACGGGTAGTGTAAACTTTCAACCCGATGTGCGCACCCTTAAATACGCCGGCGATATTACCCAAAAAGATAACTCAGCCTACGTGATCAGGATCGCGGAGATGTATATGATCAGAGCCGAAGCACTGGGCCGTACCGCCGGGCTTGCAGATTTAAATATGGTCCGGACAAATCGCGGCATGATGCCGTTGCAACCTTCGGATGTGCCGGACGATGCCAGCTACTCGCAAGCGGTTTCAGATGAAGACCGGTCCGAATTTAATTTCGAGGGCCATCGCTATTTTGACCTCGCACGTACAGGGCAGGTGAACAATGTATTAGGCGTGCCGGCAACCAATTCATGCTATCCAATACCTCAACATGAGATCGATGCGACGCATGGGGTGGTGGTGCAAAATCCGGGGTATTGATCTAAACCATCAACTTAAAATTTAACCACAGAGGTCGCAAAGAAGGCGCAAAGAGCACAGAGAAAAAATTGACAATTATTCGGGCTTTGTGACCTCCGTGTCTTCCCCTCCGTGTTCTTTGTGGTAAAAAAATAAACAACTTTCCAATCGTCTGATGGTTCATTGCAGACAAATTTTTAAATCATCTTGTTTTCAATTCTCCATCAAATCCGAGATAGAACATCCGAAACGGCGAAGCCCTCCTGAGCACCTTTAAAAAATCAACAAAAGCGAAAAATCCGAAATGCCTTCAAATCATCAAATTGTCTTATTTTCAAATTGAATCGCAAATCCGGAATCGAAATTCCGAAATCCCAAATAATTAATTACCTTTGTCCGGCAAATAACAATTATTTGCTATGGAGCTCGACCCCACAAAATTTGTCGCCGAAGGTCTTACATACGACGACGTTTTACTCATCCCAGCTTATTCGGAAGTTTTACCGCGCGATGTTGACACCGGAACTTTTTTGACCAAAAAGATCAGGTTAAATATTCCAATCTTATCGGCCGCGATGGACACCGTTACCGAGTCGGCATTGGCTATTGCCATTGCGCAGGCCGGGGGCATTGGCATTCTGCATAAAAACATGTCGGTGCAGGCACAGGCTGACGAGGTGCGCAAAGTAAAGCGCTCGGAAAGCGGGATGATACAGGACCCCGTTACGCTGCATGAATCTGCGGAAGTAGCCGATGCAGTGAAGATCATGCGTGAATACCGCATAGGCGGGATCCCCATCGTTAACGGTAACGGCGAACTGAAAGGGATCATTACCAACCGCGACCTTCGATTTCAAAAAGAAATGAACGTACCGGTAAAGCAGGTAATGACCAGCGCCAACCTGATCACCGCCCCCGAGGGCACTAACCTGGTGCAGGCCGAAGAGATATTGCAACATCACAAGATAGAGAAGCTGCCGGTTGTTGATAAAAACGGCATCTTGCGCGGCCTGATCACCTTTAAGGATATCCAGAAATTTAAAAATTTCCCCAGCGCCTGCAAGGACGAATACGGCCGCCTGCGCGTGGGCGCAGCTGTCGGCGTTGCCCCTGAAAATTTTGAAAGGGTAAAAGCCCTGGTAGCTGCCGGTGTAGACGTAATAACAGTAGACACCGCCCACGGTCATTCAAAAGGTGTGATCGATATGGTGAAACGTGTAAAAGCAATGTACCCGGATTTGCAGATCATTGCGGGCAACGTAGCTACCGCTGATGGTGCACTCGCCCTTGCAGATGCGGGCGCGGACGGTGTAAAAGTGGGTATTGGTCCCGGTTCAATCTGTACCACCCGAATTGTAGCAGGTGTAGGCGTTCCGCAACTGTTTGCCGTTTACGAATGTGCCAAAGCATTGGAAAGTCGTGGCATCCCGGTTATTGCCGATGGTGGCATCAAACAAACCGGCGATATTGTCAAGGCCCTGGGCGCAGGCGCCAGTTCCATCATGGCCGGTTCACTGTTTGCCGGTGTTGAAGAATCTCCCGGCGAAACGATCTTATATGAAGGCCGGAAGTTTAAATCATACCGCGGTATGGGTTCTGTTGAGGCAATGGACAAAGGCTCGAAGGATCGCTACTTCCAGGACGAAACTGATGTGGTGACCAAACTGGTTCCCGAAGGTATTGTTGGCCGTGTACCCTATAAGGGCACCCTTGCGGAAGTGATCTATCAATACATCGGCGGTTTACGTGCAGGAATGCATTATTGCGGCGCCGCTAATATCGAAGACCTGAAAAAAGCGAGATTTGTACGTATCACTGCCGCGGGCATGCGCGAAAGCCATCCGCATGATATTACGATCACGAAGGAAGCGCCTAATTATTCGAGTTAGTCTGAAAGTCGGAAAAGTCAGTAAAGACCGAAAGAAGGAATTTTAATGTAGAGACGCAATACTTTGCGTCTTGGACCTGATAATCAGGAAATAACCGGTATTCGCAGGCATTCATTCCGAGACGCAAAATATTGCGTCTCTACAGCCTAGCGACATTTCCCGCATCATAATACAAGGCCGCCGCACCCAAAACCCCGCTATTGGCCAATTCAGATGTTTTGATCTGCAATTGCTCGATGCTTTTTGGAAAGCCAAAGGTTTTTATCCGCTCCCACATGGGTTTTTCAAAAAGATCGAATGCCTGTTGTACCGATCCCCCTAAAATGATGAGCCCGGTATCATAAGTATACATGATCATTTTAACGGCATTGCCCAGGTGGGTTCCAAGTTCATGATAAAGCTTCAACGAGGTTGCGTCGCCGGCTTTGGCCTTTTTAAACACATCCTCGCCCTTCAAGCCATAAACATTTTGAAAAAATGAGCCGCTGGCATAGTACTCGTAATTTTGGTCGAGATAATCCACCATGCCGAACTCGCCTGCGCCGCAGTTTTTACCGGCATACAGGTGGTTGTTGACGATAATGCCCGCGCCAAGCCCGGTACCGATGGTCAAGCCGACCATATCTGTAACGCCTTTTCCTTTTCCAAAGTAATGCTCACCAAGCGCAAAACAGTTGGCGTCATTATTTACAAAAACAGGAACATGATAGCGGGCCTCCAGTATTTCTTTCAGATGAACCTCTTTCCAGGATGGGATATGGATCACATCATAAACTATTCCCTTTTCTACATCCACCACACTGGGTACGCCGATGCCGATGGCTTTTACCTCTTTACTGATGAGTTGGTCAATTAGCCAGTAAACGTCCGCTAAAACCTCTTCTACGGTACCTTTTATATGGATACGCCGGGATACGATCTCCGAAATTTGTTGATTGCTCACTACCGCGCCGCGGATATTGGTGGCGCCGAGGTCGATGCCGATTACCTTGTCGTTTTTCATATTTTAATAGCGCACTGCGGTCTTAATCGCAATGTTATGTTGTTTGTTTTAATGAGTAGTTTGATTTGCACGGCGATTCCTTAACAGCAAATAAGCAATAGCATAAGGTATACAAAAACCGCCAATGGCGCCCAGGATGATGTATTTTGGATAAGTGACCCAAAAGCTGAAGGTAAAGAGTTGATCGAGATGGTCGTGTGTGAAAATTACGGCAATAAAAATTTCGGCCACCATAAGACCGATGTAGCCCGAGATTTTGGCGTTAAGGGGAACAGTCTCGTTTTTAACGATCGGTCGCGCCCATATGCCGATACTTACAATGTAGCCCATGGTAAGGTACAAAACCAGCATCCCGGCCCTCAGGCCAAAAGCGTCACCCAGCGCACCAATTAATAACTGTACTACAGCGCCGCCAATAATGCCGGTCACCAGGATACCCGCGAATGAACCATGGTCTTCACTTACCGAGCTTAAAGCCAGTGAAAATACGATGGGATACATCACCGACATAAAAAACCCGACGATTGGAAAGGAATACAATGATATCGTAGCCGAACCAAATAGCCCCAATGTTAAAGCAACCAATGCAGGTATGCCAAACAAAATGAGCAGCTTGCGGCTATCCATTACTTTCAAAAGTATCAGGCCAAGTATCCCGCCCACGGTCATTAATCCCCAAAAATTCGCCACATCAGCTGCGCCGATAGTTTCGTGATTATAATGAAAATATCCTTCGAGGAATTGCGGCATCCACCACGATACGCCCTGTTCGGTACCTACATAACAAAACAACCCGATAAAGAATAAAACAACCACACGTTTTTTAAACAGGTTAACATGTGTTGACCATGGGCCTGCTTTTTCATCGCTTTTTAGTTCAACCTTTGGAAACCGGGAAAGCAGCATAACCAGGAACATAACCAGGCAGATCACAGTAAAAAGCCAGTACAGCGATATCCAGGTCATGTTGCCGGGCACGATGGATTGAAAAATAGATTTAACCTGGTTTTGTTGGTGGCTTTGCATGTTTAACACCAGGTAGGAGTAAACCAAAGGGCTGATAAACGATGCACCGCCAAATATTAATTGAGCCAACACCGAAGTGGAAGCGTAGTTCTCTTCGCCACCGGCAACCCGCAGTAGCGGATTAATAACTACTTGCAGCATGGCCATGCCGCAACCGATCAAAAACAGCGAAAGTACTACGGTAAGGTAGTTTGGGAAGATTGCAATAAGCAGTGAGCCTATAAATGCCAACACGAAGGCAGCAACCATTATTTTCTTTTCATTGAATTTCTGCACCAGCATGCTGGTAGGTATTGACATAACGCCATAGGCAATAAAAAACGCAAATGGTAGGACCGCTGCCAGCGTCTTACTTAAGTGAAAATCCTTGATAAACTCGGGCGACAGCGGCCCGATGATATTCGTTATAAACGAAATAACAAAAAACGTGAGCATGATCAATGCCACAATGTAATAGCTGCGTTTCATGTGTTGGTTTTAATGGCTGGTTAGTGATTGCTGCACATATTTAGAATAAATCTTCAGCAATAGCAAGTTTTTGAATTTTTTTAAAAAGTTTGCTGTCGCGAAAAGGCAAAAAAAGAAGAAAAATCAGTCAAAAAATGGAAGCTTATTTTAAGAAATTTTTAAAAAATTGTGATTTTAAGAATTTTTGGCTGCCCCGAAAAGCCAGATTTTGCAACGATTTGTGCATAACGTGGTTTGTTAATAAGTGCTGAAATTGGGGCATTTGTTTAGCAGGCGCCCATAGATTCGGCATAAATACGGGGGAGAAAATTGTGTAAAACCTGTTAATAAAAATTAAAAAAAAAGCTTGACACGGATACCCCTGCGCACTACCTTAGAATCATCAAGAACGACGTACTTTGACAATCTCGCAGAGAAACTGAAAGTGAAAACGGGCGGACCTTCGGGCGAGCAACGAGCGCAGAAAGTGAAAAACAAGAAGTGAAACGAGCAAACCTCCGGGCGAGCAAACGGGCGCGGAAAGTTACAAACCAGAAGTGAAACGAGCGGACCCCCGGGCGAGCAAACGGACACCAAAAGTTAACTGGGCCAACAGAAAAGAAGCGACGAAAGCCGCAGAAAAGAAGAAAAGCAAAGAGGTACCGGGATGGCTGCAATTTTTTACGGAGAAGAGCAGATACCAACCGCTGAACTGAAAGGAATCAGTGCAACGCAAGGCGCATCAGAATAGCAGATCGGTCAATTTACACAAAACTTGGTGCCCAATGCGCGGCCACGGTCGGGCAAAGGGTCAGGAAACGGAAGTCGAATCGCAAGAAGAGGCTTCCGTTTTCGCTTTTTATGGTTTTTTTTTGGTTTTGGACTGGCGCGGGCAAAAAAAATTTAACCACGAAGTTCACAAAGTGACACAAAGAACTGACGCTTCAATAAAAAGTGGTTCGAGTTGAAATAAGTTTTATATTCATTTTTTACTGGCATCGCCTGAATTAATATAGGCTCACCGATTAACAGGCTTCGTGGTCTTTGTGAAAACCTTCGTGTCCTTTGTGGTAAAAAATTAGCCACCAACATCAAAAAAACCTAATTTAGCAGCAAATGAGCAAGGACGGCAAAAGCAAGCTGAATGGGAAACCTAAAATATTCGTCTTAGATACTTCGGTGATCTTATATGATCATAATGCCTTCGAAAATTTCCAGGAACATGACGTAGCCATCCCCATCCAGGTGCTGGAAGAACTGGATAATATGAAAAGCGGGAACGATACCCGCAATTTTGAGGCGCGTAGCTTTATCCGGCTGATGGATGACCTGTCGCGCAGCAAGCTGATTAACACCTGGCGGCCGCTCAACGGAAGCAGCAAAGGCAGCTTTAAGGTGATAATGGATACTAAAAGCATTGCGGCTGATGCGGAAGATGTTTTTGGGTCGGATAAAGTTGATCATCGTATATTAAACGCCGCTTTAGCACTGCAGGAGGAAAACCCCGATAAAAAGGTTGTTTTGGTTTCGAAAGATATTTGTTTGCGGCTGAAAGCTAAATCGCTGAGCCTGCATGCGGAAGACTATGAGACCGGCAAGGTTAAAAACATCGACAAACTATATACCGGCGAGACCACCTTAAACAAAGTACCGGAAAAACTGATCAGCCAGCTAAACCGAGACGAAGCAGTGCCGGCAGGTAGTTTTGAAATGCAGCCGCATACCAGTAACCATTTTTACATATTGAAGGGTAAGAAAGAATCGGTATCGGTTTTTTACAATTCGCAAAAGGATCACCTGGAAAAGATCACTGAGCAGCCCATATTCAACATCTTTCCAAAAAACCTGGAGCAGGCTTTTGCAATACATGCATTGCTGCACCCGGACATCAAGCTGGTTTCGATACAGGGCAACGCCGGTACGGGCAAAACGCTGCTGGCGCTGGCCGGCGCGCTGGAACAGCGCAAAAATTTCAGGCAGATATTTGTTACCCGGCCCATTGTGCCGCTCAGTAATAAGGATATCGGCTTTTTGCCGGGTGATGTAAAATCAAAGATCGACCCCTATATGGCGCCGATATGGGATAACCTTAAATTTATTAAGGACCAGTTTGCCGACGACGAAAAAATGCAGGCCAAAATTGATGAGCTGGTAATCAATGATAAAATATCCATCTCGCCGCTGGCCTTTATCCGCGGGCGCACGCTAAGCAAAATATTTTTTATTGTAGACGAGGCCCAGAACCTAACCCCTCACGAAGTAAAAACCATCATCTCCCGCGCCGGCGAAAACAGCAAGTTTGTGTTCACAGGCGATATTTACCAAATAGATACGCCGTACCTGGATGCAGAAAGCAACGGATTGAGCTATTTGATTGATAAAGCTAAAGGGCACCCGTTGTATGCACATATTACGCTGCAGAAGGGGGAGAGGAGCGAGTTGGCTAATTTGGCGACGGAGTTGTTGTAAGTTAGTCCGAAGTCGGTAAAGTCCGGAAAGTCCGAAAGAAGCTGCAACTGACGTTTCGGAAAAAAAAATACAAAGTTATACAGAAGATACTATCGCGTTGCCGCCATGGAGTCACAAGTACACATTTTATTCTGCGAAGACGCTTTCGAGAAAAATAAGATTGATCCTGATTTTGAGGAGGAGTATTTGTCTGCAAAGAAAAATTCATTTCCCACAATACTTTTCAATTTTGACGATTTTACAATGAGTGGCGGCATTAGTTCGGCAACCAAAAGAATTAAAGCAGCTGACCACGTAATGTTGACGATTTATCGTGGTTGGATGCTCACACCAAATCAATACGATGAATTATATCAGGCCTTATTGTTGAAAAACTACAGGTTGATCAATACAACGAGGGAGTATCAAAATTGTCATTATTTACCGGATAGCTTAAAGTTTATTGAAAATAAAACCCCGCGCACGGTCTTTGAAAAACTGTCTGAGAGGGACAGTATTGAAAAAATCATTCAAAAGGCGAAAATATTCAATGACAATCCTGTCATAGTGAAGGATTTTGTGAAATCCGAAAAGCATGATTGGAATACTGCTTGTTTTGTTGCAAATGCGTCTGATGCAGAAAACATCGGGCAGATAATTAATAATTTTATTGAACTTCGCGGAAAATATTTGAATGAAAGTATCGTCATTCGGGAGTTTTTAAACCTAAATGATCTCACTGTTCACTCAAAAAGCGGGATGCCAATAAAGGAGGAGTATCGGCTATTCTTCTTCAATAAGAAGTTACTAGGGATTTTTGAATATTGGGAAGAAGGAGATTATCTATTATCAAAACCAGATGTCAAAGAATTTGAGGAGATAGCTGAAAGGATTGAAAGCAATTTTTTTAGCATGGATATTGCCAGAAAGACGAATGGCGACTTAGTTATTATAGAACTTGGCGATGGGCAGGTTTCCGGGTTGTCCGATAAAGTAGATATAAATGAGTTTTATCAGCGGCTTCAAAAACTATGCTCTGATTATCTGCCTGTTTGATTCGTGCAATCAACGATGAGCTCTCTAAAATATTCCCTGTCGCCCTTGCAATATCCATACTGATCTTATTAAGAAGATTTCGCCAAATATGCATCATTTAGACCCCTAAATCCAACTCAAAACGATGCCGAAAATTTATCATCCAGGCTTTTATAATTTACTACCTTTAATAAAAGTATCAAAAATGAAAACCCTCTGTTTTATCGGCACCTTTTTGTTATTCGTCCAATTATGTTTTGCGCAAACGGTAAAAAACAGTCTTTCAATTCAGCATTTAAAAGGGAAGGTAAAAAAGATAGAATCAAAGTCGTATGAAGGCGACCCGGGTGCCGTTAAGATAGATACGCTAACCCCAAGCTCTGGGTCCAATGATCTGTTTGATGAAAACGGCAATGAAGTGGAACTAATTATTTATGGTAAGGATGGTTTGACACTGTTAAGATTGACGAAAAAATACGACGAAAAAAATGAAAATATCGAAGAAGATGATTTTGATAAAAGCGGGTTAAAGACAGATAGCATTGTTTATAAATATGATGCAATGGGAAACCTAACAGAATCTGACCGCCTATCAATCCAGGATAAAACAAATTCGATGACCTTATATAAGTATGATGGTCAGGGCAACAATATTGAAGATAATATACTCCGGCCCGACGGCAGCCTGCAGTACAAAGACATTTATAAATATGATAGCAAAGGGAATAAGATAGAGATGGATTATTTCCGTGCAAAAGAAGATACGATGAGAGTGAAATGGACATTTGATTATAACGATGCAGGCGTTAGGGTAGAGGAGGGTCGGCATAACCCTGCCGGCGAGTTGCAAATTGAAAACACTTACACTTTTGACAATTTGGACATGCAGGGTAACTGGTTACTGGAAACCAGGAAAAGCACGGGAAAAAGTAAAGAGTTCGTTAGCCATTCAACCGCTACCTTTACCGTAAGGAAGATTTATTATTACTAATGGAACTTCAGTTTTGACCCTTTCACAAAGGCTGATGAAAGAAGCTGTGGAGAAAGTGCCGGCGAAGGCGAAAATCGCCCGGTTTCAATAATTGCCAGCTCTTGGCACTACGTTTTAGGATATGAACTGTGGACAATCAGCTATGAACTGACAATATTCCCCGCCACCCTCGCAATATCCACACTGATCTTATTAATAAACCCGAGCTGCTCTTTTAATAAAATTTCATCCGGATGAATGGCCCGGCCCGAAGTTTTTCCAATAACAGCCTGTTTTAAATTCCCGGTTTGCACAACACTGCCGCCCAGTTTTTCGCTGCTGTCATTCAATACAGCCAGGCTGCGTTTTACCAGTTTAAGGTTTTCGGATTCATCAGCCACGGCAGGTTTTGAAAGCAGGGTGGAAGCGATGGTGGCGATATAAGAGGATAAAATATGATTCAGCACCACAAATTTGTGGATATCCTTTACCTTTTTCTGTTTGCTTTTTGGCTCGGAAGTCATCCGCTCAAAGGCGGCGGAAAGATTGGCCGATTTTACGTAAACCTCTTTTCGCGCCAGCTTATAATCAATGGTGCTTACGGGGATGCCGGCAATGCTGTCGGCTACTTTGCTCAGATAGGTAAGGTTTGCTTGTATTACGTCTTTTAAACTATCCTGTATCTGGTCGAACTCCCAACTGGGAAAAACGGCATAGCTGGCCACTAAGGCAATGGATGAGCCGATCAGCGTATCAATGATCCGTTCCTGCACCACGATGCCAACGCCGAGGAACTTAAACAGTATAAGCACGTACGGCGTCATAAATAATACGGCCACCACATAGTTGAGCCGCAAAAAGCTGTAGGTGCCGATCATCAGCACGATCAGCAGAATGAATTGGGTGTCTTTTGAGGGGATGAATTTAAGAATTGCAATCCCCGCGATACCGCCAATTACCGTACCAACCAGCCGCTGGTAGTTGCGCTGTTTGGACAGGCTGAAGCCTGGTTTCAGGATCACCACGATGGTGAGTAATATCCAGTAGCTGTGATGGCCCATGGCAACCGTTTTTCCTAAAATAAAACCCACGAGGCACACCAGCGAAACCCTTAAGGCATGCTTAAATGCTGACGAGGAGGAGGAAAAATTGTCGAAAAAAATATGCGCTGCATAATCCTGGTGGGTTACAAAGCGCGAGAATTCGTCAGTATAAACGCCGTCGACCAAAGCTCCGGAATTTTTGGAATTGTAATATCGGTAAAGGCTCCTGATGCGATCGTTCAGGTCGCGCAGGTTTACCAGTATCTTTTTTAATGCCAGGTTGCTAACGCCGCTATCGTTTTTGCCGATTTCGTCTACACGGGTTTTTATTTGCTCCAGTTCGGTTATAAAATCGCCTTTAAATTGCCTGCGCGTATTAGTCAATACTATATAGGCGATATTATCCACCTCATCAGCCATGTGCTGCAACAGCATGCCGATCTCGCTCAGAACACCCGTCTCACCAAATTTTTTGCGAATCTCGATGTAATCATAGTGCGTGGCCATGATCTGCTCAAACATATCCACCATATCCACAAACGTCAGCATCAAAATACGGCTGGCGCTGGTTGATTCCTTTACCATTACCCTGCTTTTAAACAGCATTTCGCGCACCACATCCTGGTGCTGGGCGACTTTTATCTGCTGCGACACCAACTTTCGGTAATTTTCGTCGATGTCGGTTTCAGCTATGTAAAAGGCAGCTTTTATCCTTAAAAAATCGGCAATATCCGTAATGTTTTCACCCAAAGCCTGCTGTGCAGCCCGATAAGGCCGGATGCCAAAAAATAACAGGCTGAACAGCAGGTACCA